>Ga0070728_10001223_pt1 | contig 40436 bp, 22 predicted proteins | sample tdDd471_FD_66723 | JGI IMG/M metagenome (GOLD analysis project Ga0070728, IMG submission 66723) | Marine sediment microbial communities from the Atlantic coast under amendment with organic carbon and nitrate - tdDd47.1 | ecosystem: Environmental > Aquatic > Marine > Coastal > Sediment | place... | reverse complement strand
GCGGTACCACAGGAACAACCATTCCGGAAATCGATAACTGTGTCAACAACACCTGGAACATTACAGAAGAAACCGTCGGTGGTTCAGATCTGAGCATCACTGCACAATGGAATGTTTCGGATGAAGGTCCTTTATTCGACAGGACACAAAGCGGTATCGGCCATTTTATTGATGGCTGGAATGGGCAGGAAGCCAGTTCGGCAGCAGGCGCAAATCCCTATTTACTCACACGCACAGGAATTACATCACCAGGTGCCTTTGCTGTAGGTGATAATAATTCACCTATGGTTACAATCATTTTTAATGAGCAGGATATCTTTCTTTATGCTGGCTGGGCGGGCATTTCAAGTTACCTGGTTCCGGTGGATTCAAGTGTTGAGGAGATGTTGGCCCCTGTTATCAATGAACTTATCATCCTTCAAAACCAGATAGAGATGTATTGGCCGGGCCAGGGAATCAATACCATAGGAAACTGGGACAGCCATTCGGGTTATAAAATTAAGATGAGTGGAGATATTCAACTCACCATTACCGGAATACCGGAACTTAATACTACCCTTAACCTGTTTGCAGGATGGAACCTGATCCCGGTAATATCTCAATGCAATACTGATGTGGCAGATTTATTTAACGGATCAAGTATTGTTGTGGTAAAAGAAATTGGCGGAACCCAGATTTACTGGCCTTATTTTGGCATCAATAGCCTGCAGCAGTTGCTACCGGGCAAAGCCTATATGGTGCTGATGGATACTGATGATGATATTACTTTCCCGGGCTGTGAAAAAGCCTCCCCAATGGGCATCAATCAACAAACGGAAAACATAAGTATTGGCAGTGACACGAAATGGAACAAGGTCATTCCAACCAACCTGTCACATATCATTGCATTGCCTCAAACGGCCTTTAGCGGGATAAAAATAGAAAAAGGAGATTTGGTCGGGGCGTTTGATGAAAACGGGCACTGCTTCGGTATTTCCAGCTGGGATGGTGCCAATACATCAATCACCTTGTTTGGAGATGATCATACCACAGCCATTAAAGATGGTTTCGGTGCAGATGAGACCATCAATTTCAGACTTTTTAAAATTGAGACAGAGGAGGAGGTTTCAATGAAAGCTGTGTATGATGTAGCTTTTGCTGATAATGATGGTAGGTTTGCTGCTGAAGGGATTTCTGCTGTTGTGCAGTTCAAACACACATCAACCGGCATCTTTAATAACGGCGAACCAGAGATCAGGGTATTCCCTAATCCGGCTACAGATTTCATCACCATACAATCTCAGTATGACGGGGAAAGTGAGCTCAGCATTTATAATATGCATGGTTTGGAAGTGATGTCAATAAGATTAACTCAATCCACAACCGAATTGAATATTTCGATGCTTGCACGGGGAACTTACCTTTTGAAAATCAATAACGGGAAAACCACTTTTGTTCACAGGCTGATTAAACAGTAATGATTAAAGCTTTCTGATTCACATAATAACAAAAAATGCCGGTTGAAGCCGGCATTTTTTTATTAATCTATTTTTAATGCAAATTCGATCCAATCAAATGAATAAACTCTGCACTGGTTTTTTCGCTGAGGAAGGCCCCGGTAAAATCGGAAGTGGTGGAAACGGAGTTTTGCTTTTGAATACCACTTCCCTGTTCCCGAAACAATTGTCTATCAATTATATCTGCGGATTACTGTTAAATAGTTGTTAAAGCTGGCAGTAACAGGAATTTGAGCACACATAGCCAGAACTTATCTTTGCATTATTTGTTTATATTTTTTTTAGCACAGTAACCATGAAGTAATTCTACAATCAGTATAGAAACTTTAAAGTAATTAATATGAAAAAAAATAAACTGCGCGTTGTTATTCTTGGTGCGGGTTTTGGAGGCTTGGAGGTCACTACAATTCTTTCCGAAAGAATCGGTGACCGCCTTGATCTTACCCTGATCGACAAAAATGATTTTTTTTATTTTGGTTCTTCCAAACTTGAAGTTATGTTTGGCCGTAAACCGGCGAAATCAGTCAAACACGCCTATAGTAAGGTTGTAAAACCGGGGGTAAAATTTCGCCAGGAAACCATCACAGCCATTGATCCTATACGCAAATGTGTTACCACTCAAAACGGAACATATATGGCTGATGTTATAGTAATAGCTCTTGGGGCCGATTATGATATTAGCGCCACACCTGGTTTGCCTGATGCAGGGAATGAATTCTATTCCTTCAGGGGCGCTGAGCAAGTGCGGGAAATATTGCCAACTTTTAAAAAGGGAAATGTAATTATCGGAGTTACTTCGTTCCCGTTTAAGTGCCCTCCGGCACCAAGCGAAGTCGCACTATTGCTTCATGAATATTTGACCAAACAAGGTGTCCGCAAGGATTGTAACATCAGCCTTGTGCTACCTTTTGAATTGCCTGTGCCTCCTTCATATGGCACATCAAAAGCATTGCTTATGTCATTCAATGAACGAAACATCAAATACATTCCCGAAATGATGGTTGGGTCAATTGACCCAAAAAAGAAGTTAGCCGTTCTTTACGATGGTAGTGAGTTACCTTTCGATCTGTTTCTGGGCATACCGGAGCATTGTGTTCCAAAAGTGGTAAAGGAAAGCGGAATGGTATATGATGATTGGGTCCCAGTTGATAAAGGTAATCTTAAAACCAGGTTTCCAAACGTTTATGCAATTGGTGATGTTACAAGTATTGGTACCCCAAAAGCCGGGGTTTTTGCAGAAGGGGCAGCACGTACAGCAGCTGAATCTATAATTACAGAATTCAATGGTTATGAGTACGCCACGTCCTTCGATGGCGCAGGTTCCTGTTATGTTGAGTTTGGTGATGGTAAAGTTGGCCGGGTGGATGTGGACTTCTTCTCGAAACCATCACCAACAGGAATTCATGTTGAAGCATCTACAGCACTGGCTTCTGAAAAGACCACTTTTGAATTAAGCCGGAAAGCCCGTTGGTTTGGCAGTACTTAATAAATCTATACTTCACTTCAACCGCCCCGGATGATAAAGATCCAGAGAATATGTTATTCGACTAAAATAGATTTTCTGTTCAGACAGCAGCCTCTCTGATGGGCAGATGTTAAATTACTGTTAAAGTTGGCCAAAAGCGGCATTAGTAGGTATTAAAACTGAACACTGTCGTGGATTCTTTTGTTTATCTCCTCAAATCACTAGGATTGGACTACCCATTTGTACCAACCCTCCTTAGTTCAATTCTAATTTAAATATGTAGGCTCCATTGAAATTAACTGACCTTCGATAATAAACTTAAAAGTAACCAATTATGAAAAAGCCCTTATCAATCGTAATCGCAATGTGCATGGCACTTCCATCACTTTTTGCCCAAAGCCCCGAAACTTTCAACTACCAGGCCATTGCCCGCGATGCCGGCGGCATTGAACTGGTAAACCAGAACGTCGGTGTTCAATTCCAACTGCACCAAAACACAGCAGACGGAACAGTGGTGTACTCCGAAACACACGACCCTTCCACCAATGCCTTTGGATTGTTTTCCGTGGCTGTTGGCGACGGCATGCCAACAGTTGGCTCCTTCAGAGACATCGACTGGAGCACCGGGCCTTACTTCCTTGAATTGGGAATAGACCCTGCGGGGGGCACAAGCTATTTGAGTATGGGTACTTCACAATTGTTGTCGGTACCTTATGCCTTACATTCGTCTTCGGCTGAAAGTATTACGGGTACAGTTAATGAAATTTCAGATGCCGACAACAACACCAAAATCCAGGTTGATAAAGACGGTTTAAATGACGACATCATTCGTTTTGATATGGCTGGCACCGAATTTTTCCGCATGGACAGTGGCCGGCTGGAAGTTGGCAATACCGGCAGCAGTGTGTTTATTGGTAACGGCGCCGGAGCCAGTGACGACTTTTCTGCAAATATGAATGTTGCAATCGGAGACTCGGCAATGTATCACAACACCACAGGAGCTTACAACACGGCTTATGGTAAAAATGCACTCTTCTACAACACTGAAGGATATAGTAATACAGCTGAGGGTCTTCAGGCACTTTACAATAATACCACAGGGTATAACAACACAGCAAGCGGGCTCAATGCACTCCATTCAAACACCACAGGATTTTTCAACACGGCCCACGGGTCCTGGGCGCTCTTCTACAACACCACCGGACATAACAACACGGCTACTGGTGTCAGTGCCCTTCAAAACAACACCACAGGAACTAAAAACACCGCTATTGGTAGGGATGCGCTCTTATCCAACACCACAGGCGCTAACAACACGGCTACTGGTGTCAGTGCCCTTCGAAGCAACACCACCGGAACTGAAAACACAGCTAATGGTGCCGCTGCACTCCAAAACAATACCACTGGAAGCTACAACACGGCCAATGGGAACTCTGCACTCTATGCCAACACCACTGGAACCTTCAACACTGCCAATGGTGCGAATGCGTTGCAAAATAATACTTCAGGAAATCGAAATGTGGCTTCCGGAGTAAGTGTTCTCAGCTCCAACACTGAAGGATATCAAAACACGGCAATTGGTACAGATGCAATGCGAGATAACACCACGGGATATTTCAATACGGCTAGTGGTTCAGGTTCGCTCGTCTTCAATACGACAGGGACCAAAAACACGGTAAATGGATATTTTGCACTCCGCAATAACACCACAGGATCCAATAGCACCGCGGTCGGCTATCAGGCGGCCGAATTAAAAACTGGACCAAATGCCATTACAGCAATTGGTTCAGGGGCATTAAGAAATGCCATCGATGGGCCTAACACAGCGATTGGTTTTCAGGCTGGCTTAAATACAACCAGCGGAACCCATAATGTTATCGTTGGCAGGGATGCATTATATAGCAACACTTCAGGTTCTTACAATACTGCTATTGGCTTTGCAGCACTTAATGCAAACACCATTGGAATTGACAACACAGCCACTGGCAAATCTGCACTTCAAAGCAACACCGAAGGAATTGAAAATACGGCTAATGGTAAAGATGCTCTCTTATCCAACACCACAGGTAGTTACAACACAGCCACTGGCAAATCTGCACTCTACTCTAACACCATAGGAAATCAAAACACTGCCGACGGTGTGGGTTCTCTGCAATCTAACACCGAAGGGTCTTCCAACACTGCAAACGGGTTTTGGGCCCTGCGTGATAACACCACAGGATTTGATAACACGGGAATTGGCAAGGATGCACTTTTATTAAACACCACAGGAAGTGAAAATACGGCAACTGGCAAGGGTGCTCTTGTTTATAATACCACAGGAAATTCTAACACGGCAAATGGTGCTTATGTTCTCTTCAACAACACCACAGGAAACTCCAATACGGCTGTTGGTTTTGGTGCGCTAAGCAACAACATCACAGGAAATTCTAACACAGCAAGTGGTAGCTATGCACTTCAATATAACACCGAAGGAAATAACAATGCGGCTAATGGTGCTTATGCACTCGCCTCCAACACCACCGGATACAGCAACACGGCTAATGGGGTTAGTGCACTCAACTCCAACACCGAAGGATATTATAATACAGCCAACGGGGTAAATGCACTCTACTCCAACACCACAGGAATCCAGAACACGGCTAATGGGGTAGCTGCACTCTACTTCAACACCACAGGAAATGAAAACGTGGCCAATGGCTTTCAGGCACTCAACTTCAACACCGAAGGAAATAACAACGTGGCCAACGGTATTGGTGCCCTCTACGCCAACTCCACAGGAAGTTTAAACACGGCCAATGGCTCAAGGGCTCTCTTTTCTAATACTACAGGAAATAACAACGTGGCCAATGGGAGAGATGCACTCTACTACAACACTTCAGGAAATCAAAATACAGCTAATGGCGTACAGGCACTCGGCTATAATACCACAGGAAATGACAACGTGGCCAATGGTTTTCAAGCATTATTCTCCAACACCGAAGGACATAACAACGTGGCCAATGGTAGGTCTGCACTCCACTTCAACACCACCGGAATTAACAATGTGGCCAATGGCTTTCAGGCACTCTATTCCAACACCGAAGGAAATAACAACGTGGCCAACGGGGTAAATGCTCTCCAATTAAACGCCACCGGTATGAACAACGTGGCCAATGGTTTTGCAGCGCTTCAATACAATACCACAGGAAGTAATAACTTGGCAAATGGGGTATATGCGCTCCAAAGTAACACAACAGGTTCATGGAACACCGCGGTGGGTTATCAGGCTGCTTACAGCAAAACAGGACCAGATGCAATTACAGCAATTGGTGGAGCTGCTCTTTTTAGTGCTACCAACGGGCCAAACACAGCCATTGGCCATCAGGCCGGTAGAAACACAACAAGCGGTACCCATAATGTAATAGTTGGCAGAGATGCTTTTATCAACAATACTTCAGGGTCTAACAACACTGCCATTGGCTTTGCGGCACTTGGTGCAAACACTACAGGAGTGGGAAACACGGCTATTGGCTACGGGGCAAACGTTGCATCAGGAGCATTAAGTAACGCTACCGCAATTGGCTACAATGCCATAGCTACTCAAAGCAATACAATAGTGCTTGGTAGTGGTGGTGCTAAAGTTGGTATTGGATTATCAGATCCATCATATTTATTAAGTGTTGAAGGAGCCGGAGGAGGAGGAGGTAATTATATAGCTGATTTTTTCAACACAGATAATACACTTAACTCAAGTGGAGTAGTAATAGCTGCTGGTACAACTGCTGCTGCCGGCAATGCTGAATGGCACATGACATTTTACAGGCCTGATGGAACAGGACTTGGTGGTATAACAAGAGGTACAGGAAATTCATTTGGCATTATGTATACCACACTTTCTGATAAACGCCTTAAAACAAATATCCATGATACAAAATTTGGTTTGGCAGATCTCAATAAAATTCAGGTTAGTGACTTTGACTTTATTAATGGAGATAAAAATCAAACAGGATTTTTAGCACAACAACTCAATGAAATCTATCCACAGGCAGTAAATGTTGGTGGTGATGACACAGAAACAAATCCCTGGACGGTTGATTATGGAAGAGTAACCCCATTACTCGTAAAATCAATTCAGGAGTTGTCGGCAGAAAATGATGCAAAAGATAAAACGATCAAAGAATTGCAAAATCAGTTAAACGAACTAAAACAACGTGTGGAATTGCTTTACGATGCACAGAAATAGAAAGGTTGAACTACTAAAAATGATGATATATACTTAATAAAAATAATTAAGGTAAAAATTTTTTAGTGCAAATTTGAGCCAATTAAATGGATAAACTCTGCGCGTGTTTTTTCGCTGAGGAAGGCCCCGGTAAAATCAGAGGTTGTTGATACTGAATTTTGTTTCTGAATGCCCCGCATCGACATGCACATGTGTTGTGCTTCAATCACCACTGCAACACCAAGCGGATTCAGGGTATTCTGAATGCTCTCTTTGATTTCGGTTGTTAAGCGTTCTTGCACCTGTAGCCTTCTGGCAAAGGCATCGACAACCCTGGGGATCTTACTCAAACCAACAATATAACCGTTCGGGATATAGGCCACATGGGCTTTCCCAAAGAAAGGTAACATATGGTGTTCGCACATCGAATAAACCTCGATATCTTTTACAAGCACCATTTGCTTGTAGTCTTCCTTAAATATCGCCGATTTCATGATTTCGTTGGGGTCAATATCGTAACCATGAGTAAGGAATTGCATGGCCTTACCCACACGCTCAGGGGTTCTTAAAATTCCTTCCCGCTCAGGATTTTCACCAATCAGTTTGATTATTTCTTTATAATGAAAAGCTAGTTTATCCAGGGTTCCCTGGTTGTACAGGTCCATTTTTTCGTAGCCGTCCATCTCATTTTGGCGTGCCATATCCAGAAGAATTTCTTCCTTGTTGCTGCCATTTCCGTTTTTTTTAGCCTTAGTTTCCATGATGTAGTATTAGATGCTTCCAGTAAACAGAGTAATCCAAAATATGTTTTGATTGTATTGTGCTATCTGTATTTTTATCGCAAGTTCAAAAATATAAGGCCACAAAAGTACAAAATGTAATAGATATGTGATTGAACTAGATTGTTAGTTATTTTTTTTGTTCTTGAATGACCAACTGTTGTAGAAGAAAGTGGAGTTCGTAAACAAAAAATGCCCGCTAAACGGGCATCTGTCTAACTTAGGTATATGTAATTTTTTTACCTGTTGAGGGCACTCATAAGTTTTTTCCTGCTAAAAAAGATTCTGCTTTTAACAGTTCCAATTGACAGGTCGAGGTGCTCAGCAATCTCCTTATACTTAAAACCCTGGTGATGCATTTTAAAAGGGATGCGATGCTCGTCAACAAGTGAATCCACCACTTTAGTAACTTCCTTATGAGAAATCACTGATTCGGGTGAAGCTTCATCAGATGATTTGCTTGAATTAAGAAAGTAAAGATCAGCAGTTGAATCGACAACCATGCTTACTTTGGTGTTTCTCCTGTAATTATTTATGAAAGTATTTTTCATGATGGTGTAAGTCCAGGCCTTCAGGTTAGTATTTGCTTCAAACTTGTCCCTGTAGGTCAATGCCTTCAGATAAGTTTCCTGAACCAGGTCCTTCGCATCTTCATCGTTTTGAGTTAGTGTAGTGGCAAAATATTTTAGATTATCCTGTAGGCTCGATAGCTGTTTTGTAAATTCCATTGTTCCCATAGCGTTAAGATGTTTAATTAATAAATACGACTCAAACAAACCAGTACTGGTTAACAAAATCATATTGTTTAAACGGATACTCCTATTATTTCAACTTTAAAGTTCATTGTATGCAATTGGTTGATTCCATTTTATACTATTCGGTACGTAAAAGCATACTAATAATCCAAAAAGGTTAAACGACAATTGCATTTTGTTGGAGTATCTGTCATAAAACATTCACTAAATGAATGGTAATGTTAGACAAAATAATTTAATCCTATTCTAAATAAAATTTAAAAATTCGATAATTTTGAATTAATTAACATATTACTTTTAGGGAGATTTTGTATAAAAATTTTGGGAATGCCCGCCAATTCTACGGTTTGAATGTTAAAATTACGATCTCACAAGCAAAAATGGCCAGGTTTATATTTCTGATATTTTTACGAATTTGTTAATTTATTTTTACACTTACGTTTAATAAAACGACATTAAGAATAAACAATAAATCAAGATTTTCAAAATTTCGATGTAAATCTTGTATTGGGATTTGATTTTATCTGAAGAGTAAAAAAATATTTCGGAGATTCTAAAACGTCAAATTGTAAATTGATTTCGTTATTGGAGGGAGGGTTTTTGATTTTTCAATGGGTGATTTCCTTCTTAAAAAGTGACATTGACTCTATTAGGTTTATACCTTTTGGAATTTTTATTTCGCCAGGTTTAAATTGTAAGCCACTCACATAAATTTCCTGATCAGAAAACAGAATTGTAAGTTTGTTAAGATATTCTTCCACTTCCATACTTATTTTTGAAGTAGTGAAAACTGTTAACAATGCATCGGGTTTTTGTATGGTTTTAATAGCCTTCAAATCTTCAAAGGGCAACATCTGTCCAAAATAAATAACTTTATGTCCGAGTTTTTGAATTAAGTATGAGTAAAATAGCAGGCCTATTTCATGTAATTCATCTTCAGGTAAGTAGAGTAAAAACGATTTTTGCCCGGTCCTATAAGAGGGTGCTACCAGGCCATCAATCGCCACAATCATTTTTTGTCTTATCAAATTTGTTATAAAGTGCTCCTGTGCAGGAATGATGGTACCGACCTGCCATAAAACACCAATCTTTTCAAAGAAGGGGGACAAAATCTTTAAGAAAGCATCTTCAAATCCATAATTAATAATCAATGTTGTTAAAATCTTCTCAAATTTATTTTCATCCATCTCCAGCATGCTAATTACCAAACTTTCTATTTGGTCTTCGGTATCAGTGGAATCGGAAGTAATTGATATGATTTTACTTCCCAGGTCTTCATTGCTCAGATCGGCAATTTTAGAAATTTTATAACCATACCTGTTGAGAATGGAGATATTTAAAAGTTTCCTTAAATCTTCATCTGAATAATATCGGATATTTGTAGGTGTACGTTTTGGGAAAACCACTTTATACCGCTTCTCCCAAATTCTAAGTGTATGTGCTTTAATACCTGTTAGTCGTTCAAGGTCTTTTATTGAATATTTTGCCGCTATCATTTTATTATTTCTAAACGAGTTGTAAGTTCAACAATCAGATTTCAATAATGTTTAAAACCAAAACCAACATTAAGTATTTTAACAAGAAAATTATAAAACATTTAATGATAAAATGATAGTTGATTTATTTTCCCGGGTTTAATTGCTTTTGTACTTTCAATAATTGAATGATTTCGAATAAAGTAAAAATGAAGTACACAAGAAAAAAGCTGAGGATGAAATTTACAGCGTCTGACTTATTGAGAAAAGAGTAAACTGCTATGATAACCAGGAATACAATCAGTTTTAACCCGATGGCAATAAGGAAAACGTTAACAAATTTGCTGACCCTCTTAAGGCTGGCCTTTAATTGGTAATAAAATATTGACAGTGTGAGCACCAGGAAAAAGATGATGATCCAGGGAATTGCAGGAGAAATATATTCTGCAGGTAAATAGAGCAGGGCAAGAGTGTAAAGTAAGGATATGGAAACAGTAATTATCAATGCTTTGTAAACAAAGTTTTTGTAATATTTTTTAAGTTGGGTGGGAAGCATATTTCTATTTAATAAAATCTTTGATGGCTAGATAAATGGCAATTCCTACTGAAAACAATGATAAAAGGACAAGAAAAACAGGGAATTTATTATTAAGCCAGGCATCTAAATAATATCCCCCAAACACACCTGATCCAATAATCACCAGCATTTGAATGCCGATCCCGGTGTATTTTGCATAATTAAATAATTGCTTTTTCTTTTTGTTCTGGTTTTGCATCCGGGGCTAACTGGTTTGTTGCCGGTTTAGGAATTTCGTTCATATTGCAGGATCCGGTGAATTTTGCCCCGGGTTCGATGGCCAGCTTGCTGGCGAAAATATCACCTTCCAATTTGGCAGAAGCCTTCAGAGTAAGTAATTCGTGTACAACAACTTTACCAATAACCTGTCCCGAAATATCTGCATTCTGACAAATAATTTCACCATCTATGGCACCGGAATTTCCAATTACAACCTTTCCTTTTGAGTCAATAGAGCCTTTGAGGTTTCCATCAATCCTGAAATCTCCTTTAGACTTAATGTCTCCCAAAATAGCAGTTCCTACTCCCAGGAAATTAATTGTGGAAGAGCTTTCGATACCGTTATTTTTTCCCATTTTGTAAACTGTTTTAAACATTTTTGATTGAATGCGAAGATAATAATATTTAATTCAAGTATTCGAGTTTTTAAGATGCTGTGATAATTTGGCACATTGCAAAATTGCCTGTGCGCTTACTCTTCTTTTGGCAGGTAAGTGTTTTCAAAGAATGATTTGTAAATCGGAACGTCTTTCTCCCTGTAAAAAATGGGATAGTTATCCACAGTAATAACCATCATTTCATAATTGGTGCCTTCGAGTTGAGAAGTAATATAGGTGTTTTGTTCAGTCGACTCATAATAGGTCATTACTTTTTCAGCATTCTCAAAATTTCCAACGGTTACCATTTGAACCTCATTCTGGAAAATAATACTGTTGATCTTCAGCTGTCCGGTTCGGAAATATTTTGAATTAAAGTCGGATAATCTGATTTTAAGGGCATTAATGTTGGTTTTTGTCCCATCCACAAGCAGCATGAAAAAATGGACTCCATTAGCGTCAGCAGTGTACGGTGTGTCAAGAACCTCTTCTTCTTTTATTGACCCATCTTCGCTTTTACCTTCTACCGGTTCTTCGTTCAATACTAAATTACCACCTTCATCGGTAGAAAACCTGGAAAGAATATCCTGGGCAAGTGGTTCCACTTCGCTACCCGGGTATGTATCTATCAGGTATTGCATCGAACTTGCTAGGGTATCCAAATTCTGAACTTTTCCTAAAGCCAGGGCTTTCAGGAATTCGAATTTCGAAATCAGGCTACTTTCCGGATATTTGGTAATGGCTTCATTGTAGTTATTAATTACCAGATAAAACTGGTCGCTCATGTAGGCACTGTAGGTATTTTGATAGAAGTTTTTTGCTGCGTTACGCTGTGCTTCAAGAACCAGGTTGTAGTTGGGGTCGACAATGAGTTTTGCATAATCACTGTCAGGATATTCCTTCACAATCATGTTCTTATAGTAATCTGCCTTTTCCTGGTCTGGTACCTTTTCGTAATTTTTGTAGAGCTGATAGTATAGCTGCAGGCCATGCTCAGTAGCAGGGAAGCGGTCGATTAATATCTCGAATGTCTCAATAGCTTTATCATTATCCTTCAGGCCATCATTATAAATGTAACCCATGTTATACAGGGCCTCTTCAATCATGTTATTTGACTCAGCAAGTTTTTCTTCTGTAATTGGCAATTCCTGCAGGTAAAACTCTCTTTTTTTAGGATCGGTTTCGAGTACAACTGCAGTACTGTCGGTAGCCAGCGAATCGGCTGCAGCCAGATCACCTTCCTCTTCATCACCAAAATCAGCTACAATCTGTTTACTGCTCAACCTCCAGAGATCTTCAAGTTTCCTGTTGCCCCATTTTTTTTGGAATTCGGTATAACCAAAACTTACAGCTGAAGGATTGTAAAAATACCAGCCTCCGGATTGTTGAATGTTTCGGTTTTCAGTCCGGCTATTTTGTTCGAGCACCGAAAGGGTACGCTGACGTTCAATTTCCTCCAGTCTTTGCCGCTCTTCTTCTTCAGCTATTCTTACAATAAGTTCATCAAGTATGGCATTTCTTTCTTTTTCTGGCATTTGGGCCAGGTGCTGTAAACTGTCCTGTTCCTGAACTACAGTAAGGTTGGTAATCAATTGGGTGAGGACTTCGGTTTTTTCCTTCAACTCATCGTAATCCGGAAATTCTTCAGGCAACACCTGCATAAGTGTATCATAATATGCCTGAGCAAGGGGATAATTGGGAGCTTCAAAATGTAACTCTGCAAGTCGTAGAGAAGAGAGGGCTTTTTGATAATCATTGGATACACTGGTAGCAACCGAAAGGGTTAAATACTCAATAGTTTTGGGAATATCGTTGTCCTTCGAATAGATTTCAGCAAGTGCAAAATATATCTGGTCGCGGTACTCCTCGTTTTTGTCATCCTTCAACATTTTGTTTAACTTCTTGACAATCATGCTTCGGTTACTTGCCTTGGCATCATAAGTTTTTGCAAGATTTATTTTTGCATTGAACGACATTTCATAGCGCGGGTTCTTTTTAATGACCAATTCATACAATTTCGCAGCATCTTGCAAATCACCCAATTCCTGGTATACCTGAGCCAGAACAAAGCGTAAACGGTTCCTGACCTGCTTCTTTTTGTTAATTTCTGTTGCTCTTTGTAAATACTTTATTGAAGATTCATAATCCCGCTGCAAAACATAAAAATTTGCATATACCTGTACAAAGTCCTTTTCGAGGGATGCCGGGGCCTTCCCGCTTCTCAGGCTACTGTTTAAATTATCAAGGATCGATTCTGATTTTTCAAATTCCCCTGTTTGATTGTAGGTTCTGGCTAGCCAGAGTTCAGCTTCGTATCGGCTGTCATCTTTGGCAAACCGGTTGGTAATAAATTCGAATGTTCTCCTGGCGCTTGAAAATTCCTTCTTATAGAAATATGCTTTTCCAATGAGGAGGTAACTGTCATCAATCCACCTGACGTATTCCTTGCGGTTAAAATACATCGAGTGCTTTTGAATCACTTTTGATGCCTTCTCGATGGCTCTGTCCATTTGAGGATATATGGATTGAGCATCCTGCTTGGTGCCGTATTTGAATACTGGCAATACAAGAGTATAGTTATCCTGGACATTTTTATCAATTTCACGCAGGCCCTCTTTAAAACTTTCATTGCCATTCCAATAGGCATTATAGTGAGCGGTGGTATTATGATATGCCCGTCGTGAAAAGGTATTCTTTTTTGTTGAACAAGAAGGGGTTGTAAGCACAAAGATGCCCAAAAGCATAAATAAAAAAACAATTGAAATTGCTCCTGGTTTGAAATATCCGTATTTTGATTTGCCCAATGAGTTCAAAGTATTTACCTACCTATGATTGAATATATTAACGTTTGCCCCGCTACTTGATAAAGTAACTAAAAAAAGACAAAATTATTTTATTTTCTTTTCAGCCATCATAATATATGACAATTTGTTAAAAGAACATTAGTTCAGGGGCCACTCAGTCGATTATCAAACAGACTATTATAATAGGTGTGAAATTATACTGATATTTGCAAAAGTTTTCAACTAAAGTCAATGGCAAAAAGTAAAAACATAGACCCGAAAGATAAGAGATTGGGCCAGAAGCTTAAAAGGCGATACAAAGTTGTTTTGATCGATGAATCTTCATTCGAAGAGAAAATTAATTTTCGTGTAACCAGGTTGGGTGTTATTATACTAACTGGTTCGTTGATCATTGTATTAATTATTTTAACAGCATACATTATTGCCTTTACCTCTCTTCGTGAGTTTATTCCTGGATATACAGATACTACCCTTCCAAAGAAAATTTATGACCTTCAGCAGAAAACTGATTCACTTGAACGTGAGTTTAAAAGAAAAGACCTGTATATTTTAAACCTGAAAAGAATTATTGAAGGGAAAGATGTTTTTCAGGAAATTCCGCCGCCTGTACAGACCGATTATAACTACGATACCATTTCGATTTCACATTCGGCAGAGGACTCGGTTTTACGTGCTGAATTCGAAGCCCAGTCGAAATACAACCTTCATCAGGGCAGGAATTTTAATCCTGAACCGGTAAGATTTGGAAATATTAATTTCTTTCCTCCATTAAGAGGCATAATTACAAGGGGATTTGATGCAGGTAACAATCATTTTGGAATTGATATCGTTGCTAACCAAAACGAGGCTATAAAGTCGGTTCTTGATGGGACAATAATTTTTTCGGACTGGACACTAGAAACGGGCTACATAATTGGGATTCAACACCAGAATAACATCATTTCGGTTTATAAGCACAATTCTGCTATCCTCAAGCAACAGGGTACTTTTGTAAAAGCCGGTGAAACCATTTCAATTGTTGGTGAGTCGGGAGAGTTAACTACCGGACCGCACTTGCATTTCGAATTATGGTACAATGGAAATTCGGTTAATCCTGAGGAATTTATCGCATTTTAATTTATGAACTTTAATTAAAAAAAGGGTTTTGCAAAAAAGGATAGCAATACTTGGATCAACCGGATCGATAGGTACACAGGCACTTGATGTTATCAGAGGGAATCGGAAGTTATTCAATCCTGTTGTTTTAACTGCACACAACAATGTAGAACTGTTAATCGAGCAATCCATCGAGTTTGAGCCCGAAGCCGTTGTAATTGGATGTAAGGGAAGTTATCCCCGGATAAAAGCAAATTTGGAGCCAAGGGGAATTAAAGTTTTTGCTGGTAAAGATGATCTGGATAATATTGTTGGCTGGCCTGATATAGATATGGTGTTGGTTGCACTCGTTGGTTTTGCTGGATTGCAGCCGGTTATTCAAGCAATTAAGGCTGGCTGTGATATTGCCCTTGCCAATAAAGAGTCGCTTGTAGTTGCCGGTGAGTTGGTAATGCAATTGGCTGCAAAGGAAAATGTGAAGATCATTCCTGTTGATTCTGAACATTCGGCAATCTTTCAATGCCTTGTTGGAGAAGACTCTTCAACAATCGAAAAAATTTATCTCACAGCCTCTGGGGGTCCTTTCTATGGAAAAGACCTTAACTACCTTGAAAATGTAACACTACGCGATGCATTAAACCATCCCAATTGGGATATGGGTCAAAAAATAACAATCGACTCAGCATCATTAATGAATAAAGGGCTGGAAGTTATTGAAGCTAAGTGGCTTTTCGGGTTGGAGCCACATCAGGTTGATGTAATTGTTCATCCCCAGTCTATTTTTCATTCTTTTGTACAGTTCAGGGATGGATCAATTAAAGCTCAAATGGGCCTCCCCGACATGCGCCTCCCCATTCAATATGCCCTTGCTTATCCTGAAAGAATATTTTCAGATTTTAAGCGTTTCAACTTCCTTGATTTTCAGGAGTTGACTTTTTGTCAGCCGGATCGGGATATTTTTCGTAACCTTGCACTCGCTTTCATGGCAATGGAAAAAGGGGGTAATTTGCCCTGTGTGTTGAATGCTGCAAACGAGGAAGTTGTGCAGGCGTTTTTGAAAGGTAAACTAAAATTTTTGGAAATGCCTGGTATCATTGAACAATGTATGGAGGCTATTGGTTTTATTGCGGGTCCATCTTTTGACGACCTCATCGATACCCATTTTAACGCTAGAAAGTATACATCAAAACTGATTGGCAGTTTGTCTGCCTGATAAATATTAAGTAAAAAAATTAATGGATATTTTAATTAAAGTACTGCAGCTCCTTTTGAGCCTTTCAATTCTGGTTGTTTTTCATGAATTTGGTCATTTTATTGCAGCTAAAATTTTTAAGACCCGTGTAGAAAAGTTTTACCTTTTTTTTAACCCATGGTTTTCACTGTTCAAGTTCAATTTTAAAGGCACCGAATATGGTATGGGTTGGTTACCATTGGGGGGATATGTGAAGATTTCCGGGATGATTGATGAATCCATGGATAAAGAGGCCATGAAAAAACCACCTCAGCCCTGGGAGTTCCGGTCGAAACCAGCCTGGCAAAGGTTGATAATCATGTTGGGTGGAGTAATTGTAAATGTTTTACTGGCTGTTTTTATTTATATTTTTATGCTGACCTACTGGGGTGAGCAATACCTGCCTACTTCTGAGGTGAAATATGGTATTACTGTAGATTCATTAGCCTATGAAATGGGATTGCGAAATGGCGATAAGGTATTGTCTGTAGATGGTCGAGAGGTTGAGGCATTCCATAAGATTCCTGCTGAGATTATTATCGAAGAAGCCCGAACTGTTCAGGTTATACGCGATGGTAAGCAGGTAAATGTTGAAATCCCAAAAGGCTTCCTGAACAAAATGGTTCATCACCGAAATCCTTCATTTATAAGTTTCAGGTTTCCGTTTCATGTTGGTAAAGTCGCTAAGGGAACTCCTGCTGAAAAGGCAGGACTAAAAGTTGATGATCAAATTATTGGAATTAATGACGCGGAAACCTTGTTTTTTGATGAATTTAGAACTGAAATTGTAAATTATAAGGATGAGGAAATAAATCTAACCCTTGTCCGTGATGGAGATACCATTACCAAATCAGTTGTTGTATTGCCTGAAGGTGCTATAGGTGTAGAAACCAAAAACATTAATAATTATTTTGAACTCAAGGAGAAAAATTATTCTTTTTTTCAAGCTATCCCTGCAGGGACAGTAAAGGCTTACAAAGGTGTTGAGAATTATCTTAAACAACTCAAATTGTTATTCAGCCCTGAAGTTAAAGCCTATGAATCAGTGGGTGGTTTTATTACCATTGGCAGTATTTTTCCTTCAACATGGGACTGGCAGGCCTTCTGGGGTTTAACAGCATTCTTGTCAATTATGCTCGCAATACTTAATGTGCTCCCGATTCCTGCTCTTGATGGTGGCCATGTAATGTTTTTATTATATGAGATCATTGCACGCCGCAAGCCTAGCGATAAGTTTCTGGAATATGCGCAAATTGCCGGAATGGTTATTTTGTTTGGATTATTGATATTTGCAAATGGTAACGACATTGTTCGACACCTTTTTAATAAGTAGAAAACCGTGAGCGAATAATTCAAATTATAGTAAATTATTTACTACTGCATTGCATTGAGAGATTAAATTATGAAAAGTGAAGTAGAACTTCTGAATGAAAAAAATGCCGCCCTCGAGATTGAGCTTAGCTTGTTAAAGAGTCGTTTACAAGAGGTTCATAAACTATTCCATACGAACTCAACCCCAATCTTAATCACTACTTTTGATGACAATATCAGGCTTGCAAATTCCCAGGCAGTGAAATTTTTGGGATTTAGCTCGGAAGAAAACCTGAACAAAATTCCTTTTAGAGAACTTTTGAGCAATAGTGAGCCCAAAAAGTGGGATCAGCAGAAACAGATATTACGTAAGCAGGATTTGGTACGGTTTGAGTTAAAAATATCAGTCCATGGTACAAAATCACTTGATGTTGAACTGATGTCAATGAAACTTGAATACCAGGGTGAGAATTGTATCATAAGCTATCTGAGGGATATTACAGCCCAGAAAATTGCAGAAAAAAAATATATCAAGGTACAAGAGCAACACGATTATGTTTTGGATTCAATTCCTGCAATGGTGTTCGTCAAAGATGGAGATAACAGGATTATTTCTATTAACCGATCATTCGAGGAAATTACCGGGGTGAAAAGTGAAGATATTATAGGTAAATCTGTGTTTGATCTTATGGACAACATGGAACTTGCTGAAAAATATTGGAAGGACGACCTTGAAGTTATCGAAACCGGAGTGGCCAGACGAAATATTACTGAACCTCTCTTTACCGATCCAAACAGGTGGTTTCTTACAGATAAGATACCTTTTAATTTGAATGATGGTGAATCCAAAGGTATTATTGGATTTTCGGTAGATATAACTGAAAGAAAACACGCTGAAGAAGCGCTGATCAGAAGTGAAAAAAAATTCAGATTACTTTTTGATACTGCTCCCGATGGCATTGTGTTATGGAACCTTGAAGGTAATTTTTTGGCAGCAAACAGTGCATTTCTTGAAATGTTGGATTATAGCCTGCCTGAATTGATCGAAATAAAACATGACGACATTTTGCCGCAAAAGTGGATTGAATCCACTAAAGGGCAGATTGATGATTCCTTTAAGTCAGGGTATAAAAACCAGGCAACGGAAAAGGAATTTTATAGAAAGGATGGTACAACGATCCCTGTTCTTGTATCAGGCTGGGTAATGCTGGATGAAAACAAGAAACCTTTCCAATTGGGTGCCTATGTGAAAGACCTTACCGTTTTAAAGAAAGCGGAGCAATTGGAAAGGGAATTATTGCAAAAAGACAAGGAGCAACTTGAAAGAGACCTGGCTACTAAAGACAGGGAGTTAAATACTAAGGTTGCACAGCTGATCCAGAACAACGAATTGGTGAATGGAGTTATTCATAAGCTTGAAGATTTACTTAAACTTGAGGGTGTTGATAAGAATAAACAGATAAGGTTTATTATTAATGGCCTACTCAATCGCACCAATGAAGACCTTTGGATGCAATTTGAAATAACCTTTGGCCAGGTTCATCCCTCATTTTATGATGACCTGTATGAGAAATTCCCTAACCTTACCCCCAATGAACGGAAACTCAGTGCATTTTTAAAAATGAACCTCTCAACTAAAGATATTTCAAGCATCACCCATCAAACTATAAGAAGTATCGAGGTTGCCCGATTTAGACTTCGAAAAAAAATGGACTTGCCAAGATCTACAAATCTTACAAAATACCTTTCGCTTTTTTAATTTTTTGTGAAATACAAAAACATTGCTTCTTTTTTAGAGGTTCTTCCGAAAAAGAACATAACGCCCATTAAATAAGCTTGATGAGTTAGCCTATTTTTTTTTGTTGTTAAAAGCGCCATCAATATTGTGAAAGTTTTGTGCATAAAATAAAGTAGCATTCATTTTGTAGATGTTATAAGATGTTGTATGTTTGCCAAGACTAAATCATGGTTGTTTTTTAATAATTGGTTTTAAGGGGTAGTTTGGGAGTTAACCTAAAGCCGGGGGATACATAATCAAAGACTTTTACTCCAGATTTAGCTTTTATCCCCCCGCTCCCAGACTTTTATTTAAAACCATTTTTCATGCCCTTAACTTTCACCTCTATTATTTTGCTGAACAATTGCCATTTTGGTTAAATCCACAAAATTTTTATTAATCTAATAAAATCCTAACAAGGTTAAATACTAAATGTTTATTCCTTGTAGTTTAATACGGATAAAAATTACTTTCTTTGTAACTTAGAAATTATTCAAGGGTGCATGGGTAGAATTATAGCTTTCATATTATTCCTATTTATTTCGACGATTAGTTTCTCGCAACAGTTGCCACAGTACACACAGTACATGTTCACTAAACTTGCGTACAATCCAGGATACACTGGTGCCGGTGAAGGTATTTGCGTTCAGGGCTTAGTGCGTCAGCAGTGGGTTGGATTTCAGGAAACCGATAGTGAGGGCAATACGTCAAATGTTGCCCCGGAGACATACCTGATTTCAGTGCATTCGCCAATTAAGTTTTTAAGGGGAGGGATTGGAGGTACTATTGTACAGGATAAGATTGCTTACCAGAACAATATTTCAGTTAACTTAATGTATGCTTACCAAACCACATTGGGGACCGGGGATTTAGGTATTGGATTGCAACTGAGTTTATTAAATAAAACCATCGATTTTTCAAAATATAAACCTATTGATGGGAATGATCCTTTGATTAATGGTAAAGCAGAAGAAACGGATATGATATTTGATTTAGGGTTCGGCTTGTATTACCGACAGCCTGATACCTATTACGTTGGCTTGTCTGTACTACAATTGCTTGAATCTAAATCTGATTATGAAGCTACTGCTGCTAAACTGAAGCGCCAGATAAACTTAGTAGGTGGGTATGAGTTTACCTTCCCAAATTTACCATCTTTTGACGTTTTACCTTCTTTATTAATTAAAACTGATATGGCGTCATTCCAGGCTGACATCAGCACCCTTTTCAGGTACAGAAATCAATTCTGGGGTGGCTTAACCTATCGATACCAGGATGCTGTGGCAATAATTGTTGGCATGGAGTTTAAAAATTTCAACCTGGGATATTCATATGACATCAACACTTCAGCTATTGGTTCATGGGGTTCACATGAAATCAGGCTTGCCTATTGTTTCAAGATTGAAGTGGATAAATTTAAAAAAGTATATCGAAATACGAGATTTTTATAGTTTGGATATGTTGCAATCACAATCCCCTAACAATTCAGATATTAATTTTATTCTAATTACAATCCTCACATTTACAGTATACTATACCAACAAATTTTTTTATTTTGGCAGGCAAAAGCTAAGTCGGTTTTTAAATTTGCAAATATTTGCGAATTTACCGAAAAATAGTGAAGTGCAAATTCAAATGAATTATACTAAATGAATGACAGTCTCGTTAAAGTGTTTGTAAAATCAGCAGTTCATATGAAAAAGTTATTTTTCTTTCTTGCAACAGTGATAATAATCAGTAGTTGCAGCAATTCCGGAAACGGAGAATTAGTCGGTGTGAGCGACCGTCCGAAATTCTTCCAGCCAGATCCTTATGGAATGACTTTTATTCCGCTAGGTTCGTATACCATGGGTTTGGGAGATGAGGATGTGCCTTATTCACAAATGAACAATCCAAAAACGGTTACTGTGGGATCGTTTTATATGGATGAAACAGAAATTACAAACAATGAATACCGACAATTCACAAATTGGGTACGTGATTCCATTGCCAGAACTTTACTTGGTGATTTAAACCCGGAAGATTACCTGATTGAAGAGGATCTTGAGACAGGAGAATTATATGATCCTCCCTTTTTAAATTGGGATACGGACATCGAATGGGAAGAAGAGGAATCGGCCCAAACACTGGAAGAAATGTTTCTTCCGGAGAATGAGCGGTATTTCAGGAGTAAGGAGATCGATACACGGAAGCTGAGATATGTATATTATTGGATTGACCTCCAGGCTGCAGCAGGAAAAGATTACACGCAGCAAGGAAATCCCGAGGATGGCAGTTTTTCAAATCGTCCCGATGGTTTGAATGATCGCTCAATATATGTTTACAAGGAAACCATAAATGTTTTCCCTGACACCCTTTGTTGGATTCACGATTATGCATATTCATACAATGAACCTTTGGCAAGGACTTATTACTGGCATCCAACCTACGACCATTACCCTGTAATTGGGGTAAATTGGGATCAGGCAAAAGCTTTTTGTGTATGGAGGACCAACATGTTTAATTCCTACCTTGCCAGCAGAGGTCAGGCTGGATTAAATGAATTCAGACTGCCAACCGAAGCTGAATGGGAGTGGGCTGCACGCGGTGGCGATCAGGCAAATCCTTTTCCATGGGGTGGACCTTACAGTAGAAATGATAAAGGTTGCCTTCTGGCTAACTTTAAACCAAACCGAGGAAATTATGTGGATGATGGTGGTGTTACACCTGTTATTGTAGGTCATTATCCGGCGAATAGTTTTGGCCTATATGATATGGCAGGAAATGTTGCCGAATGGACTATCAGTTCGTATGATGAATCTTCAAACGTTTTTACCTGGGATTTGAACCCTGATTATAGCTACAATGCGACCATTGATGATCCTATTTCTATGAAGAGGAAGGTAATTAGAGGTGGTTCATGGAAAGACATTGAATATTACCTTCTGGTTTCAACACGCGATTACGAATACCAGGATACAGCGAAATCATATGTAGGTTTCCGTTGTGTTCAAAATTATCTTGGCCGTTCTAAAGGTGATAATCCTTCACGTGCATCAAATGTCTATTAATTAATTTCCCATAGTAATCTTCATTATTTCAGCAAAATGGCGACTGTTAAAAAAAAGAGAATTGGCCCTGTAACAAGAATTGAAAATGCACTGGACAGTAAATTTTTTAGAAGATTTATGTCCGTTGCCTATGGCCTTGGAGCCTCTATTGTAATTATTGGTGCCCTTTTTAAAATAACACACATCAAAGGAGCAAACGAAGCCCTTTTTGTGGGTATGGTTACCGAAGCAATTATTTTTGCTTTATCAGCTCTGCAAAAACCACATGTTGAACCGGACTGGAGTAAAGTTCATCCTGAGTTAGAACAGGATTATCACGGCCCACATGAAGATGATGAAGAGGTTTATGCCCAGGGTGCGCAGATGAATAAGCTTGATGAGATGCTCCAAAGTGCAGATATCGACCAGGCTGTAATTGATAGGTTGGGTGTTGGGCTTAATAAACTTGGTGATAACACTGAAAAACTCAGTGATATTTCAAATGCCAGTGTTGCTACCGACGAATATGTTGATAACATGAAGTCTGCTTCACAATCTGCACATACCTTATCAGAAAAATATGGCGAAACTGCCGAAGCTTTAGGTAATGAAGTAGCTGCCACCAACGAATACTCTTCAAAGGTAAAAGAAGTAAGCGAAGCTGTTTCTGGATTAAAAGAAGTATATGCTGATGCCGGAGATTCATTGAAAGATGACATTTCGGCCACTCAAAGTTTATCCGAAAGCATCAGAAGTGCTTCAGAATCTGCAAGCAAATTATCAGATAGCTATTATAAATCTGCCCAAAGTGTGGCTCAAAATATTGAAGCACTCGAAAAATCTACCGGTCAGAACACAGCATTCAACGATCGCCTCAACCAACTTTCCGACAATCTTGCCTCCCTCAATACACTTTATGAGTTGCAACTGAAAAATACCGATCAGCAAGCCCAGGCATCTGAAAAGTTACAGCAAACATTAGAGAACTTCCTTTCCCGAATTGATGAGTCTGCTGATAAAACCGTTCAATACCAAAATGAATTGGATGTCCTAACAAAAAAGATGTCTGCACTCAACAGTGTATACGGAAATATGTTATCAGCAATGAATGTTAAATAGCAAGGTGAAGTGAAAAAATTGTCGAATAATAATTCTGATAGGTAAATGGCCGGATACAAAGAAACTCCACGACAAAAGATGATTGCCATGATGTACCTTGTACTCACGGCACTTCTGGCTTTGAATGTATCCAAAGAGATGCTCGATGCATTTATTGTGGTTAATGAGAGTGTTGAGTTAACCAACGAAAATTTTAACCAGAAGTTGGAGGAAACTTATGTAGTTTTTGAGAATAAATATCAAAATAACCAAAACAAGGTAAAGCCTTACTGGGATAAGGCCGTGCAGGCGAAATCTCTTTCGAATGAAATGGTTACCTATATTGAAAATATAAAGTGGGAGTTGATCTCCAGAACCGAAAAAATTACTGTCGACTCTGCCAAAACTGTTAGTGTGGCGGAGATGAAGAATAAGGATGATTATGATACGCCCACAAATTATTTTATGCGCGACAGCGAGGATGGTTCAAAAGGTGAAGGTAAAGAATTAAAGCGCAGAATTGATGAGTACAGGCAGCAAATGTTGAACCTGCTTGATCCCGAGGATCGGGACAGAATTAAACTTGGCCTGCAAACTGATGGGCAATACCAGGATGTTGATGGACTTGAATTGAATTGGATACAGTATAATTTCTTCCATACCATCATGGCTGCTGACATTACGATTTTGAATAAAATCATTACCGAATTATATAACGCAGAATTTGATGTGATAAATTTCCTCCTTGACGATATCGATGCAGAGGATTTTAAATATGATAAAATTGAAGCTAAAATCCTGCCCAAAACAAACTATATATTTCTTGGTGATGAGTACGAGGCTGAAATCATAGTAGCAGCTTACGATACGAAACAGAATCCAGAAGTATTTTTAATGCAGGGTGTCGACTCACTCCCCGAGAGCGAGATTTCGCGTGCAACACCTATTGAGGGTGAAGATGGTATGGTGAGAATATCATTGCCAGGTGAAAGTGTAGGTATTAAAAATTATGCTGGTGTTGTCAGGGTAAAAGGTGGTGTTGGTGATGTAAACACTTATTATTTTAATGAGGAATACGTGGTGGCTGAACCTTCGCTAAACGTTTCGGCGAAAAAGATGAATGTTTTTTATATGGGTGTTGATAATCCCGTTGCCATTTCGGTTCCCGGAATTGTAGAAGAAAGCATTATACCTTCCATTAGTATTGGAACTTTGGAGCGTGATACTGAGAGTGATGATTGGATTGTTACAGTACCTCAAGGTCAACGCGAAACGGTTATTAACGTTATGGCAAATGTTGATGGCCAGCAACGTGATATGGGAAGTAAAACTTTCAGAATAAAAAAATTACCTGACCCGGTTGCGCTTATTGCTAATAAAAATGAAGGCATGGTTAACCGTAATATATTGGTGGCTGCCGGAGCGATCATCCCTAAAATGCCCGATGATTTTGAGTTTGATCTTTCATACAGGATCACCTCTTTTAAAATGACACTACAGCGTGGTTTAGAGGTATGGTCGGATAAATCGAGTAACAACAGGCTTACTGAAGATATGATCCGTCAAATTACCTCTGCCAACAGAGGTCAGAAAGTATGGTTTGAAAATATCATTGCCCGCGGCCCGGATAATATTGACAGGCCTCTGGCTCCGATCATTTTAACGATAAATTAAAGACAATAAATCTCTTATATTATGAATAAGCGAAGCATAAAGTTTGGTTTTACAGCATTTTTCCTCATGATATTCGCATTGTCGTTTGCCCAGCCCGCAAGCCAGGTACAACTGGTTTCGGAACCCAGGGATAAAGCGTACGGCAGGGCTCATATTGATGACCTGAAACCAATCCCATATCCCTACTTAAGGGAAGCAGATGTTTTTTGGGAAAAAAGGGTTTGGAGGGTAATTGACTTTCGTGAGAAAATCAACCAACCACTTTATTTTCCTGAAAGGCCACAGGGAAGATGGAGAAGTTTAATGCAAATACTTTGGGATTCAGTTTTGGGTGGTGAAATTACAGCCTACACTTATGATCCCAGTACGGATAATTTTGAAGAGTTGATACCCATGACCGCCAACCAGATTGAAATGGAACTGGCGGACACGCTCATGGTTGAAACTGCCGATATTAATGATCCAACGCTAACCATCAACAAAAAGGTTATTAATCCTTTCAACCCGCAAGATGTACAGCGATTAAGAATCAAAGAAGATTGGATTTTTGATAAGCAAAGATCGGAAATGCAGGTAAGGATCATAGGTATTTGTCCGGTTAAAGAGGATATTGATCCACAAACTGGTGAATTCCGTGGCTACAAACCATTATTCTGGCTATATTATCCGGAAATCAGACCTATCCTTGCGCGCTTCGAAGTATTCAACAGGCAGAATTCTGCTCACCGCTTATCTTATGATCAGTTGTTTTTACAAAGAAGATTTGGTAGCTATGTGATCAAGGAAGATAACGTGTTCGATCGCTACATTGCCGATTACGCAATTGGCGTTGATGGTTTATTGGAAGCGGAAAGAATTAAAGATGATGTCCGTCAATTTGAATCGGAACTTTGGGTTTATTAGAATCTTATTTTTAAGTCAGGATTTAACAGCATATTTGTTAATCAAAAATATTTTGAAAACTCCTTGTCAACACGGCAAGGAGTTTTTTATTTTATCTTTGCCTGTCCTCAAAAAGTGAATATATGTCTTCGAAATTCCTCGATACGTCAATTGAATATTTGAAGGGTGTTGGCCCCAAAAGGGCTGAGCTACTAAAAAGTGAACTTGGTATTTTTACTTTTGAAGATTTACTCAATTATTTTCCTTTCAGGTATATCGACCGCAGTAAATTTTCGAAGGTTGATAGCATCCAGAGCGATTCAACCTATATTCAACTTAAAGGAAAGATACACGGATTGAAAACCCTGGGGGCGCAAAGAGGCAAACGGCTTATTTGTTACTTGCGTGATGATACTGGAGAAATTGAATTGATTTGGTTTAAGGGGATAAATTGGGTGGTTGATAAAATTAAACCAAACGAGGAATATATAGTATTTGGAAAGCCAAGCTATTTTAACGGCAAATACAACTTTGCCCATCCCGAAATTGAACCTGTTTCTGAAGCCGAAAAAGGTGTAAGCGCAAAACTACAGCCTTTTTACAGTTCTACTGAAAAGTTGAAAACACGGGGCCTTGATAGCCGTGGGATAGCCAAACTTACAAAAGCACTGGTCGATCAAATTTATGCTAGCATTAACGAAACCCTCTCAGAAGAAATCCTGAAGCAACTCAAATTTATCTCCAGGGAACAAGCGATCATTAATATTCATCATCCCGAAAATCAGCAAATCCTTGATAAAGCCATTGGAAGATTAAAATTTGAAGAATTATTTTTTATCCAATTGGCCCTTCTCAGGCAAAAATTTAACCGGATAGAAAAAATTGCAGGGCACAACTTTGCTACAGTTGGCGATCATTTTAATGATTTCTTTCACAACCACCTTCCCTTTGAGCTTACTGGTGCACAAAAGCGCGTAATCAAAGAAATAAGAGCTAACATGGGAACCGGCCGGCAAATGAACCGTTTGCTTCAGGGTGATGTGGGCAGCGGCAAAACACTGGTTGCTCTGATGTGTATGCTAATTGCCATCGACAATGGTTACCAGGCAAGCCTGATGGCCCCTACTGAAATCCTGGCTCAACAACATTTTGAAACCATAAAGCGGTTTCTTGAAAACATGCCGGTTAATATTAGTTTGCTTACAGGTTCCACAAAAACTGCTGAACGAAAGATTATTCATGGTGATTTGGAAGAAGGTAAACTTAATATTTTAATCGGCACCCACGCGCTTATTGAAGAGAAGGTAAAGTTTAAGAATCTTGGCTTTGTGGTGATTGATGAGCAACATCGCTTTGGAGTTGCGCAGCGTGCAAGCCTGTGGAAAAAAAATGCGATTCCACCACACATGCTGGTAATGACTGCTACACCCATTCCTCGAACCCTTGCTATGACTGTTTATGGTGATCTTGATATCTCGGTGATTGATGAGTTACCTCCTGGTAGAAAGCCGGTACAAACTACTCATTTTTATGATAGCAAGCGTATGCAATTGTTTAACTTCATGAAACAGAAAATAGCTGAGGGCAGGCAGGTATACGTGGTTTACCCCTTGATTAACGAATCAGAAAAGCTGGATTTGAAAGATTTAATGGATGGCTACGAAAGCATTAGCCGGACATTTCCATTACCAGAATATGCCATAAGCATCGTGCATGGTCAAATGAAAACCGAGGCAAAGGATTATGAAATGCAACGATTTGTAAAAGGGGAATCCCAGATCATGGTGGCAACCACAGTGATTGAGGTTGGCGTTGATGTTCCCAATGCTTCAGTGATGGTGATAGAAAATGCTGAGCGATTTGGCTTGTCACAGTTGCATCAACTTAGGGGTAGGGTAGGGCGTGGAGCCGATCAGTCATTTTGTATATTAATGACTAGTTTTAAGGTTACCAAAGAAGCCAGGACAAGAATAGAGACCATGGTTAAAACCACAAATGGCTTTGAAATTGCTGAAGTGGATATGAAGTTAAGAGGTCCGGGCGATATGCACGGAACCCAACAGAGTGGTGTTTTGGATTTACAGCTGGCTGATATAATTCGTGATGAAAAAATACTGAGATTTGCTCGTAATTTGGCCGCCGATATACTTGAGGCTGATCCATTATTAAATAAGCCAAAAAATGCAATCTTATCCAGCAGGCTGCTTCAACTTCAGAAACATAAATACGATTGGAGTAGAATTAGTTAAAGAGATTTAGGGGAATTAAGTTTATATCGGGTTATGCCTGCATTCACTACGCCTCCATTTTGTTACTCCTTATTCTCAACTTTCCAATTTTCCACCTCCCCGTTTTCCACTGCTTTTATTACATTTGCGCTCTAAAAATCAAATCTTTCATTGTATGAAAATTTCGTATAACTGGCTTAAGGAATACATCAATGTTGACCTGGAAGCTGAACAGGTATCACAAATATTAACTGATACCGGCCTTGAGGTTGAAGGTCTTGAAAAGATAGAAACCATAAAAGGTGGGTTGCGCGGTATTGTGATTGGAGAAGTGCTAACCTGTATCAAGCATCCCGATGCCGATAAGTTAAGTGTTACCACAGTTGATGTTGGTGGTAATAAAATATTGCCTATTGTTTGCGGTGCACCAAATGTTGCTGCAGGGCAAAAAGTTGTTGTTGCAACAGTGGGAACAACGCTTTATTCTGATGATAATTCCTTTGAGATTAAGAAGGCCAAAATACGCGGAGAAGTTTCCGAAGGTATGATTTGCGCAGAAGATGAACTTGGTCTGGGCGTATCCCATGATGGAATAATGGTTTTGCCTGAAGATGCTGAGGTTGGTACCCTGGCTAAGGAGTATTTTCATGTTGAGGAAGATGAAGTTTTTGAAATAGGATTAACACCAAACCGCACCGATGCCATGTCTCACATTGGCGTTGCCAGGGATCTTTTGGCTGCTTTAAATTTACAGCGTCCCGAAAGGGATCCGCTTTCACTGTTCCAGTCTTGCATAAATAGTTTCAAGCCGGACAACCAGGATTTACCTGTTGAAGTGATTGTTGAGGATGTTGAAGCATGTCCTCGGTATACCGGGCTCACCATGACTGGTATTGAGGTGAAAGACTCACCGGATTGGTTGAAAAACCGCTTGCTGGCCATTGGATTGAGGCCTATTAATAACCTGGTGGATATCAGTAATTATGTTCTTCACGATACCGGACATCCCCTGCACTTTTTTGATGCCGATGAAATTTCAGGAGGAAAGGTTTTGGTGAAAATGGAACCCAAAGGAACAAAATTCGTTACGCTTGATGAGGAGGAAAGGGAACTTTCAGGTAACGACCTGATGATTTGTGATACTGAGAAAGGTATGTGCATTGGCGGCGTTTTCGGTGGTTTGTATTCCGGTGTTACTGAAAACACAAAGAATATATTTTTGGAATGTGCCTATTTTGATCCGAAAACCATCAGGAAAACAGCACGTTTTCATGGTTTGAACACCGATTCATCTTTCCGTTTCGAACGCGGTGCCGATCCCAACGATACCATTGATGTGATTAAACGTGCTGCGCTTTTGATCAAGGAACTGGCCGGAGGAAGTATTTCTTCTGATATTATCGATGTATACCCTGAACCTATCGAAAGTTGGGAAGTTGATGTTTCATTTGAAAATGTGGATAGGTTGATCGGGAAGATAATTCCACACGATGAGATAAAAGATATTTTGATTTGGCTGGGGATGGAAATAATTTCTGAAGATGATCATGATATGAAGGTCCTGGTACCTACATTTAAAAATGATGTCCGAAGGGAAGCTGATGTTATCGAAGAGATACTGAGGATATATGGCTACAACAATGTTGAAATTCCTGGTCAACTCAGGGCATCTTTGTCATATCAGCCAAAACCCGATCGTGAACAACTTCAGAATCTGGTATCTGATTACATGGCATCCAATGGTTTTGCAGAAATGATGAACAACTCTCTTACCAGGGGGGCATATGCTGAGAAATTTGAATTTATTAATGAAAATGAAAACGTTAAAATTTTAAATCCTCTCAGTGCTGATTTGAACGTAATGAGGCAAACCCTGCTTTTTGGAGGCCTGGAAACTATAATTTACAACAACAACCGCAAGAGTTTCGATTTAAAACTTTTTGAATTCGGAACAATATATTCTCTTGATTCTGCCAAATCCCAGGCACCCGACGCATTGGAAAAATATCATGAAGAAAAACATTTTTCCATTTTTATTACCGGAAAATCAGAAAATGAATCCTGGCGGGATGAACAGAAAAATTCCGACTTTTTTGATTTGAAAAATGTTGTAGTCAATATATTAAACCGGCTGAAGCTCGATCCAACAGAATTTGATATGGAAAGCATTTCAAATGAAATTTTTGAAAGCGGGATTCGGTACAGTAAAAACAATAAAACTCTCGTTGAACTCGGTCTGTTAACTAATAGTATCCTGAATTCTTTTGAGGTCAAGCAAAGCGTATTTCATGCTGATTTCAACTGGGACCTTCTCATAAATTTGATGAAATCACACCAAATTGCTTACAAAGAAGTGCCAAAATACCCTGAGGTACGACGTGATCTGGCTTTGTTGGTTGATAAAAATGTAAAGTTTGAGGATTTACAAAAGCTGGCTTTCAAAACCGAAAGAAACATTTTAACAGAGGTAAGCCTTTTTGATGTTTATGAAGGTGAAAATATTGAAAAAGGAAAAAAATCATATGCGCTGAGGTTTATCCTCCAGGATGACCGAAAGACCCTTACTGATAAAGTTATCGATAAAACTATGCGCAGGTTACAAAGTGCCTACGAGCGCGAAATGCAAGCCATAATCCGTTAATAAAAATCTATCAAAAATGAAAACAGAAAAACGCTATTCAGAAAGCCCCCTTGGTGAAAAATATCCCATTCCTGAAAAAAGTGAGTACAAGGGAGAATTTGACAGGGTAAAACGCCTCACCGACAAAGCCCGTGATCAAGGAAAGGAAATTGTTGTGGTAATGGGTGTTGGATTTGTCGGTGCTGTTATGGCAGCTATTGTTGCTGATACTGTTGATGAAAAAGGAAACCCAAGTAAATTTGTTATTGGATGTCAAAGGCCGAGCGAAAGAAGCTATTGGAAGATCCCCATGCTCAATAGCGGTACATCGCCGGTAAAAGCTGAAGATCCCGAGGTCGAGGAATTGATTGGAAGGTGTGTTGTTGATAAAAAAACACTAATAGCTACCTACAACAGCGATGTACTTCAATTGGCCGATTGCGTAGTGGTGGATGTACAATGCGATTACCAAAAAAAGGATTTGGGAAATATGCGCAATGGCGAGGCTGATATGGCAGCTCTCGAAGCAACCATGCGAACCATTGGTGAAAAAATTACTCCTCAATGCCTGGTGCTTATTGAGACAACCGTTGCTCCGGGAACTACTGAATTTGTTGCCTGGCCCATCCTTAAAAAAGAATTTAAAAAAAGAGAGATCGATTTTGTTCCTTTATTGGCACATAGCTTCGAAAGGGTAATGCCCGGCCGTGAGTATGTTTCGAGTATTCGCGATTTTTGGCGTGTTTGCAGTGGCTGCGATGATGAGGCCCGTACCAGGGTTGAAAAGTTTCTTCACGAAGTACTTAATACCAAAGACTTTCCATTAACAGTGATGGATCGGCCAATAGAATCGGAGACCACAAAAATTGTAGAAAACTCATATCGAGCAACTATTTTGGCGTACTTGCACGAATGGAGCATTTTTGCCGAAAGAAATGGTGTCGACCTCATCAAAGTAATCGACGCCATCAAAATGCGGCCCACACACAGTAACATGATCTTCCCCGGGCCCGGTATTGGCGGTTACTGCCTTCCAAAAGATGGTGGCCTGGGTTATTGGGCATACCGACATATTCTTGGATTTGAGGACGGCGATTCGCTGTTTAGAATTACTCCAACTGCAATTGATATCAACGATACCAGGGGATTACATGTTGCTCAGCTTGTTCGCGATGCCTTACGCAATATGGCTCGTTACATTGCCGGTGCCGATGTGTTGATATGTGGTGCCAGTTACAGGCAGGATGTGGGAGATACACGATACAGTGGTAGTGAAATGGTAGTACGTAAACTCACCGAACTTGGTGCTGAAATGCGTGTACATGACCCTTATGTTGAGCATTGGTATGAACTGGAAAACCAGGAAACATACCCATCACCTGAATCATCATGGAAGAGGTTTTTCAGAAATCAGGATCACCTGAACGAAATAAAAGTTGGCAATAACCTGAAAGAAGCTTTAAAAGGTGTGGAAGCGGTTATTTTTGCTGTTCCTCACGAGGAATACGACGATCTGTCGCCGGATGATATCGTTGAGTGGGCTGGTGGCCCAATTGCCGTTGTGGATGCATTTGGAATGCTTTCAGATGAAAAGATCAAGCGCTATTTTGAATTGGGTTGCGAAGTGAAGGCCCTTGGGCGTGGACATGTCCAGAGAATCAAAAAACAAGTAAGGGGTTAAAACCCGGAATAGCATGAAGAATATTTAAATTTCCCTAAACGGCTTGAGTCGTATAGGGAAATGATTAAGGATCGGGTAACCGGTCCTTTTTTTTTGAACACAATCATCCGAAATAGTGTTTAGAGGTAAAAGTAAATTTCCATGAGCAAATTCACCAACCATCTGATTAACGAAACCAGTCCCTATCTTTTGCAGCATGCAAACAACCCTGTTGATTGGCATCCATGGAATAAAGAAACATTGGATAAGGCAAAGAAGGAAGATAAGATGATGCTGGTGAGTATTGGCTATTCGGCCTGCCATTGGTGCCATGTTATGGAACGGGAATCTTTTGAAAACGAAGATGTCGCCCGGGTTATGAACGATAATTTTATTTGTGTGAAAGTTGACAGGGAGGAACGGCCAGACCTGGATGCCGTTTATATGAATGCCGTTCAACTTATTCATGGGAATGGTGGCTGGCCTTTAAATTGTTTTACACTGCCTGATGGAAGGCCTTTTTATGGGGGTACATATTTTCAAACAGAGAAATGGATGGGGCTACTTGAAAATGTTTCCAGGCTTTTTTCATTTCAGCGCAATGACATTGAAGAACAAGCCAAACAAATTACGGAAGGAATTAAGAGCGATTCGCTTATCAAACTGGGAGAAAACAATTCTAATGTTGATAGGTTCGCAATTTCTAAGGCCTTCCAAAATCTGGAAAGGAATTTTGATAGAACCAACGGCGGATTCAAAGGTGCACCAAAATTTCCATTGCCCAACAATCTAATATTTCTTTTAAGGTATTTTCATCATTCGAAAAATAGTGAATTGGAGAAATATATACGCTTAAGTCTTGATAAAATGGCAGCAGGTGGGATATATGATCAGGTAGGTGGTGGTTTCTCCAGGTATTCAGTGGATGATGCATGGCATATACCTCACTTCGAAAAAATGCTTTATGATAATGCACAGTTAATTTCACTTTATACTGAAGGATACCAGTTGTTTAAAAATAATGATTACCTGTCTATTGCCGAGGATTCCGCAAATTTCGTTTTGCTCGAAATGACTTCACCTGAAGGTTTGTTTTATTCAGCGCTTGATGCTGACTCAGACGGAGAGGAAGGAAATTTTTATGTATGGACAAAACAGGAATTTGACAAAACCCTCGCTGGAAAAGCATCATTAATGGGAGGGTATTTTGGCATCCAGAAAGAAGCATTGTGGGAAGATGAAAAAAATGTATTGGTGACACGGACATCGGTAGAGGATTTTACAAGGCAAAAACAGCTTGGTTTGGCAGAATTCAATAAAATGCTGAAAGAAACGAAGAACCTTCTCTACAAAAGAAGAAGCGATAGGACAAGGCCGGGATTGGACGATAAATGTCTAACATCATGGAACGCTTTAATGATTAAGGCATTTACAGATCTGTATAATGCCACAGGTAAGAAAACGTATCTCAATTCTGCTGTTCAGGCTGCAGATTTAATTCAATCAAAATTGGCCACCGTTAGCGGTGGGCTGTTTCATAATTATAAAAATGGGGAAGCATCTATCAATGGTTTTCTTGAGGACTATGCATTTTTTATACAGGCTTTGATTGAGTTATACCAGGCAACCTTTAACGAAGACTGGCTTCTAAAAGCGAATGATTTGATGAAATATGTGCTGAGCAATTTCTTTGACGAAGCTGACGGATTCTTTTGGTTTACCGATAAGCAAACGCATGACCTGGTAGCGCGCAAAAAGGAAATACATGATAGTGTGATGCCCTCGTCCAACTCTGTAATTGCTCTTTGTTTATTTAAGTTGGGTGATATGATGGATAAACAGAAGTATAAGGATATTGCAGTGAAAATGCTTGCCAATTTGATGCATAGCATTGGTACATATCCATCTTCGTTTTCCAATTGGTTGAATTTTGCGTTGTTTGCTGAAGGGCCATTTGTTGAAGTTGCTGTTACCGGACCAGAAGCTGATATTCTTCGTTGTGAAATGGCTTCGCAATACCTACCTCTGAAAATCATTTTAGGTAGTAAGGCAGAAAGTGGACTTCCCTTGTTGGTAAACAAGTATTTTCCAGGTAAAAACAGAATATACATTTGCACGAATAAAACATGTAAGCCTCCGGTGGAAAGTGTGGAGGAAGCAATTTTACTGATTTATGAAATTAATCATCAGAAAAGTCTTTGAGCAATTTTCGGTAGGATGAAAAAACCCTGGCTCTTGAAATAAATCCAATATACTTTCCATTATCCATAACAACCAGGTTAAACTTTCCGGTTTTCTGAAATTTTAGTGCAACCTCTTCCATCGATTCGTGTGGATTAACATAAGCTTCAGGCATAAACATCAATGTTTTTACAAAGGTATTCTCATACATTTCAGGTTTAAACATGATATCCCGGATGTGGTCAAGGAAAATTAATCCACAGAAGGTTTCATCTTTTTCCACTACAGGAAATACGTTGCGTGATGAGTTGGAGATTACTTTTACAAGATCTCCCAAAGTAGCATTTGGACTGATAGAGATGAAATTGGTTTCAATGAGCCTTTCAACCTTCATCATCGAAAGTACAGCTTTGTCTTTGTGGTGGGTCATCAGTTCTCCTCGACTCGCCAGGCGTTTGGTGTAAATCGAATGGGGTTCGAAATACATTATTGTAAGATAAGAAATAGTGGCAGTTATTATCAGGGGTGGCAGAAGTTCATATCCTCCCGTTATTTCTGCAATAAGAAAAATAGCTGTTAAAGGCGCATGCATCACACCTGCCATAATTCCGGCCATTCCAACCAATGAAAAGTTACTCTCTGATACATTAAATGATGTTACAGAATTTATGAAGCGGGCTACAAAAAATCCGGATATTCCGCCCATAAAGAGTGAGGGTGCAAAGATACCCCCAACACCGCCACTACCGGTAGTGGCAGACATGGCAATGACCTTAAAAAACAGGATCAGTAATAATAGTAAAAGAAATAAATATTTATTCCCTATAAAGTTTTTGAAAATACTCTGGTTTATAATTGATTCACCCTCACCATTAAGAACATCCATTAAGGCTTCATAACCTTCACCAAAAAGTGATGGGAAAATAAAAATGAGCAGGCCAAGCAATGCCCCACCAATAAACAAGCGTAGAAAAGTGTTTTTGATCATTCCAAATTTTCTCTCGGTGAACATGGCTGCCCGGGTAAAATAAAACGATACCATTCCAGAAAATATCCCAAGAATTATAAAAAATGGTATATCCTTGAGCATAAATGGAGTAGTGACATCAAAAGAAAAAAGTACTGCATTGCCCAACAGGAAAAAAGCAACTGTTGCACCCGTAACCGCAGAAATCATCAATGGGATCAGGGTAGCCATGGTCAGGTCGAGCATCAGTACTTCAATAGCAAAAATCACCCCTGCGATGGGCGCTTTAAAAATACCGGCAATGGCACCAGCACTCCCACACCCAATCATAAGAATAATTGTTTTGTAGTTTAATCTGAACAATCGCCCAAGGTTAGAGCCAATTGCTGACCCGGTAAGTACAATCGGTGCCTCAAGTCCAACCGAACCACCAAAGCCAACGGTTAGCGAACTAGCGATCATAGATGAATAAGTATTGTGTATCTTTAAATGGCCCTTTTTGCGAGATATTGCATACAATATCCTACTAACCCCATGGCTAAGATTGTCCTTTGCAATATACCTTACCAACAGTACAGTCAGTAAAATTCCAATCATTGGGTAGGCGAGATACCAGAAATTTTCTTCAGTAAATTTAAACCCATTGGTCATAAAATAATGGGTGTAATAAACCAGATTTTTCAGGATAATTGCTGACAAACCGCTTAATGCTCCAATAATCAGACTGAGAAAAATCACAAATTGCCGATCTCCAATATTCCTGATCCTCCAGATCAATAGTTTGCCGAATAAGCCAGTTTTTTTCATATGTTTTGCGAAGGTAATGGATTTAATTCCACTTATAAAAAAAACAAGCTCTACATCACGATAATGTACATCCTCATATCCAGATATCCTGGCTTTCCTATGTGCAACATATTCTACCCATCTTTTAGAAAAAAATATCATGTATCGAGAATTTATGATGTAACCGTCATGCCTCGCAAAACGCCTAGAAAGTTGGGTGTCTTGCTGCCTATTTATAATCTATTTGCATTCCATAAATCATATTCCCATTCCATATGGGGCTTTATATATCAATGTGTGTATCATAGGCTCAAATTACGCTTATTTAATTAATATTTATTTATAATAACAATGGTATAAGCTCTGACTTAAAAAAAAAGTTTGCTTGTCTGGCTTGTGTATATTGACATCGATGGGAATTGTATGATTGAAACCAATGTACTAACTGAACAGAGAAACCAGAAAATATTACTGGTGGAATTGCTGAGTCAAATCCAGCACTAAATTACAATGGTTCGAAATCAGAATTCGAAATGTAGTTGATGCACTGATCCCGGGAACTAAGCAATCCGTGGATTCCAACAAGTTTAACATTCTGACAGTAACTCTGTTTTGTTTGTATTGGATACAAACATCCCGACATTGAAATACCTTACAATCAGGCAATCTATTAGGCCTTATTTAGTTTTAAATCAGGATATACCGAATTGAACTTTACAAGTTGAATTGGTTTTTCCAGGATTGATGAGTTATTAACAATTTGCTACGGCTCTGGCGATACTTTTAGAAGAATTTACCCAATAGCAACACTTTTCAGATTAAACCTCCTGTTTAACTGCTTGTTTTCAACAAGCCAATCGTGAAAAAAAAAACTCATTTTTGTTATGTTTAGTTTTAATTATGTAATTTTGACGAAATTATTAAAGGGGGGTTTAAATAACCAATTCATATTTTTTTAACCAATTAACATCTTTTATTATGAGAAGGAATGTCAAATTTTACACATTGTCCAACCCAGCAAAATTTGTACATATGAAGGGAATATGTTTATTTCTTTTATTTCTTTTTATGAACTATGTATCCACAGGGGCTTCATTTAGCAGTCCTGAGTTTGAAGAGGGTTCTGATTCTACCAGAAAATTATCTGAGATAGAAAAGCTCCTTAAGGATAACGAAACCTCCGGGATGCGAAGCAGTTACGGGTGGCCTCCAATTTGGGATGTGCCACAGATGAATTCTAACTTTGATCCACATTTTATACTTGTGATGCTTGAATCAGATCCTCGTATAAACGATATTGATCTGCAAACTGAGGATTATATTGGTGGATTTTATACCGATGACAATGGAGAACTACGTTGTGGAGGTGCTACTTTTTGGCAGGATACAATCAACGTTGTGATTAAATTGTTTGCGGATGATGCAGAAACTCCTGAAAAAGACGGTTTTTCTTATGCTGAAACCATTTATTTCAAATTTTTTTCGTGGACTACACTTAAAGATTATGATATAGATGTTATAGAGTTTAATACTTCGGGATTATATACATCAACCGATAAATGGTATCCTATCGGTGTTTCCCAGGTTGTGGATATCCAGGCCCTGGTTGACATGGATTTTTATATTAGTGCTGAAGATAATCCTCTTTGTGTAGGTAATCAGCTGTTTTTGAGTGGTGAGGAATTTATTGGAACCGGGGGGCCTTACACATATGACTGGACCTCTGACCCTCCAGGATTTACTTCTTCTTTAAGAGTTCCACCTCCTACTACACCAGACGAAACAACAACATATATTCTGGTAGTAGATGATGGCCTGTTAACCTCTGATCACGAGTTGGCAGTAGTAGTAAATGAACCGCCTATGGCGATTGCTGGTTCCAATGGATCAGTTTGTGCAAATGAATCGTATAGTTTAAATGGAAGTGCTGTTAATTCTGAAAATATTATTTGGACCAGTTCGGGAGATGGTACTTTTGATGACCCAACTTCATTAACTACCGATTATACGCCAGGAACTCTTGATAATCAAAATGGTAGTGCAACAATTACATTAATTGCACACCCCTTAAATCCTTGTTTGGCTAATGACGACGATGAACTTCAACTACAGGTGCTTCCCTTGCCTTCTGTCAATGTGGGTGATGATATTTCAGCCTGCGGGAACGATGCTATATTTATGGAGGTCGACGGGAATGCTTATAGCACCTTAGTATGGACGACTGATGGGGACGGATCGTTTTCAGATCCTAATTCTCTTGAACCTCAGTATTTCCCAGGGAGTGGTGATCTTAGTGCCGGTGAGGTTGAACTTCAATTATGTGCTGAAGCCATTACACCATGTTTAGCCAGTTCATGCGACAACATGATGATTACATTTTTGGTAGCACCCTCTTGCAATGCCCCAAGTAGCCGGACGAAATGTGAAAATGTTCCTGTTCCTATGGCAGGATCAGTTTCTAATAACGACGGTTTACTCTGGACAACCCAGGGCGACGGACATTTTGTTGATCCTTCGGTAATTAACACCCAATATATTGGTGGAGTTCAGGACAGAGCAAATGGTGGGACGATAGTTACACTTAATGCTTTGCCTATTGCTCCTTGTACAACTCCTGCAACCAAAGATGTGAATGTGATTCTTAAGCCTTTGCCCATAGTTGTGGCAGGAAATACCAATACAGTTTGTATTGACAGTCACCTGCAGCTGGATGCTTCAGTAGATCATGCCCTCAATTTTCACTGGGAAACGGATGGTGATGGTAACTTCAGTTCTACAACCAGCCTTACTGCAAAATATTATCCGGGGACGAATGACCTTCAGGAAGGATCATTTGAATTGACCTTACTTGCTAATCCTATAAATCCTTGTACAACCTCCATCTCGGATGTTTTGCTTGTTGATGTAGTTGACAACCCATCCATTGACATTATAACAGAGGATGGCCAGGTTGTTTGTGAAACTCCACCCTTTGCATTAAATGCAGATGCTGTTTTTCATGAGGATATCTCTTGGGGAACTTCCGGTGATGGCAGTTTTAACAATCCTGAGTTATTAAACACGCTTTACTCTCCCGGTCAATCTGATATTTTATCCGGAGAAGCCATTACTCTAACATTAACGGTATCGCCAATATCACCATGTGATATTTCTGCTGTTTCCTCCATTGATGTTACATTTAGTCCGAATTCTTCAGCCAATGCTGGTGAAGATGAAGTCATTTGTGAAACTGATGACTTTCAGTTAGTGGGCACCGCAGAAAGTTATAGTTCAATTTTATGGGAAACCGGGGGTGATGGAAACTTCAGCGATAATTCAATTGTTAATCCGGTTTATACACCTGGTACAAACGACATAATTTCCGGTGAGGTAACACTTACTATAAATGCACTTGCCAGCAGTCCATGTATAGTTACAGCAAGTGATGAAGTGTTGTTAAGCATCCAGTTGGAACCGGTAATTAATGCGGGTAACGATGCAACAATATGTGAAAATGGATCACACTTTCTGGGTGGCGTTGTAGCACAAAATTATCTCCAGCTTAACTGGACCACTTCGGGCGATGGCGAATTTAATAACCCTGCTGCCAAAAATCCAATTTACACACCCGGCAGCCAGGATAAACTCAATGGTTCAACAGGGCTAAAACTTACAGGATTAGCTGTTGATCCTTGTACAGTTTTTAAAGAAGATGAAAAGATTTTGACTATAATCAATCTTCCTGCTGCCAGTGCCGGGGATGATGG
>Ga0070728_10001217_pt1 | contig 40557 bp, 37 predicted proteins | sample tdDd471_FD_66723 | JGI IMG/M metagenome (GOLD analysis project Ga0070728, IMG submission 66723) | Marine sediment microbial communities from the Atlantic coast under amendment with organic carbon and nitrate - tdDd47.1 | ecosystem: Environmental > Aquatic > Marine > Coastal > Sediment | place... | reverse complement strand
GACCGGGACCGAGGAGGTGTCGCGGAACACCCACGGTTTGAGCGAGGCGTCGCGCGAGACAGGCGCCGCTGCGACGCAGGTCCTGCAGGCTTCGGGCGGTCTTGCGAGGGACGCCCAGAAGCTCACCGACGAGGTGGAGGCATTCGTTGCGCGGGTCAGGGCGAGTTGAGCGGGCACAAGGGTCCGGTAGCGAAATATTAGGAAATTTACCCGAATGTTGAGGGGGATGGTCTGACCGAGGTGCGGCCGGTCGTGCGGTCCTTGATGCCGGATCCCGACCAAACGAGACTGACGGGGGATGAGGTTGATCGCGTTCATCGATTGGTCGTGGGGCAGCGGTTGCCGGAGCCGGTCGGTGGCCGGCGGGCGGAGCCGACGGTGCCCGTGACGGGGGAACGTGTCGTGATCGAGACGAGCCCGGAGTTGGCCATGCTCGATGCCCTGGATGAGGGGGTCGTGGCGGTCGACGAAAACTCGCTGATCGTCTTCTTCAACCGGTCTGCCGAGCGGATGTTCGGCTATTCCAGCCTGGAGCTCCTCGGCCAGCCGCTCGAAGTGTTGCTTCCGGATACGCACCGCGACGCGCATCGTGCGCAGGTCGAGGGGTTTCGACGCTCTGGCCCGACGAGCCGAAAGATGAGCCAGCGCACCGAGGTGGTCGGGCGCCGCAAGTGTGGCGAGGTCTTCGACGCCGAAGCGTCGATCGCCAAGACCACGATCGACGGCCGCCGGGTGCTGATGGCGGTCGTTCGCGACGTCACCAGGCGCAAGAGGGCCGAAGCGCGGCTGCGCGACCTCGAGCAGCGGCAGCGGGCGATCCTGGAGACCTGTGTCGACGCGATCGTGCTGATCGATACCGAGTCGGGCCGGGTGACCGATGCCAACAGTCGCGCCGCAGTGCTGTTCGGATGCGAGCTTCCCGAACTGACTGGGCTGCACCGGGACGACCTTTATGCGACGGCGGGTTCGGCCGGAACCCGGGACGCCGCCGCGGGCGAACCGGCCATCCGCCGGCGCGACGGCGAGCTGGTCCCGGTGGAAGTTACCCAGCGTGTCACCGAGATCGAGGGGCGGTCGACGCTGGTCGAGTTCGTTCGGGACATCTCCTATCACAAGGCACGGGAACGCGAGCTCGTCGAGGCCCGGGAGGCGGCGCGTCTCGCGAACGAGAGCAAGACCCGCTTCCTCGCCAACATGAGTCACGAGCTGCGGACGCCGCTCAACGCCGTGATCGGCATGTCGGAGATGATCCGGGACGCGTTCTGGGGGCCGCTCGGTCACCCGAAGTATGCCGAGTACGCGGCCGACATCAACGACAGTGGGCGTCACCTGCTCGACCTGATCAACGACATCCTCGATCTGTCCCGGATCGAGCTCGACAAGGTTCCCCTGCGGGACGAGGTGATCGATCTCGGGGAACTGGTCGAGCAGTGCCGGCGGACGGTGATGAGCCTGATCCGCGAACGCGGCCTGACATGGTCCAACCGGATGACCGGTGCGGAGACCCTGGTCGGGGATCGCCGGGCGGTCCGGCAGATGCTGCTGAACCTGCTCTCCAACGCCATCAAGCACACCCCGAAAGGCGGCGAGGTGGCGGTCGCCGCAGGACCGGGGCCGAACGGCGGGCTGGCCATCACGGTGGCGGATTCCGGGGCCGGAATTCCGACCGACCGGCTGGCGACCATCACGGAGCCGTTCAACCTCGATACCGACATCAGCGTCAGCCGCCAGGGCGGTGCAGGCCTCGGCCTGACGATCACCAAGCGGCTGCTCGAACGGCACGGTGGGGAACTGCTGGTCGACAGCAGGGTCGGCGAGGGGACTTCCGTGCATCTCATGTTTCCGGCCGAACGGGCGCGTTCCAGCCTGGACGATCACGGGGCGCAGTCGCCGGGCGGATGACGCCGGCGGGGATCGAGACAGGACTGCGAGCGGAAGTGGTTGCGCCGGTACCGTGCTAGTGTCACTAAGGTCGGAAACCAGCACGACCGTTCATGCTCGATCCAACGAAGCTCGTCGACTCCGACAAACTGGCTGCTCAACACCTTGCGACGGAGCTGAACGCCGGCTCGTCGCGGGTGTATCACGTCGACAGGCTGCACCGGCTGGTGCAGGACACCGGGGCGGGCTCGGACGCGTTCCTGTTCCGACATCCCGAGCTGCATCGGATCATCTTCATCAAGCAGGCGATTCGTGACGATCAGTACCTGCCGGGGCGGCTGAACCGGGTCGGCACCAAGCTGTACTTCGCCTTCAACGAGTCCAATGCCCTCGAGGGCGGGAAGTCGATCTTCGTCGGCGACCCCAACTTCGACAACGCGCTGGCCTTTCAGGCCGGGTTCGACCGCACGCGAGGGACCGAGGACTACATCCACGACCGCGACATCATCCAGATCCTAGACCAGTTGCCGTCGCTCGACCCGTTCCTGCTGAAGGACCGGCTGATGGCCGAGGGGATCAACCCGCACCCCGGCTATTTCGAGATCACCCAGGACGAGTGGAGCAGGCTCCGCGACCACGTCATGTCCAGGTTCCGGCCGATCGTCGAGTTCGCGTATGGCGGTCTCGACGCCGCGCGGGCCCAGTCGCGCCTGCGCCTGCTGGTCGAGAAGATCTGGGCCGCCAAGGATATGGAGACCCTGGCGCCGATCATTCAGGCGATGGAGCTCGACCCGAAAGAGGCGCCGGCCGCGCTGCACGCCTGGAAGGGCGTGATCTACTACGACTACCGGATGGCGTCGCTGGAGGCGGAGATCCGGCGCTTCGCCGAGTGGCTGGGGAACGGCGCCGAGCCGATCGACCTGATCCCGGCGGCCAATCGGAAGGTCGTGCTGGACGTTCGCGACGCGACCCGCGCGGTGCTGCGGGAGCGCTGGCGCAAGGCCAGGGCCCGGCTGGAGGAGTACAACGCCGCTTACCGCAAGCTGTTCGTCGAGAAGCAGAGCCCGGGGCCGTTCATCGCGTTCCTCGGGAACGCCTCGGACGTGTTCGCCGAGCTCGGCGACTCGCTGTCGCGCCTGGACCACGCCAACGAGGTCTGGCAGTCGGTGACCGAGCGGTTCGGCAGCAAGCACCTGAAGTACGAGCCGCTTCACCAGGTGCTGTCGTTGGCGTACCGGATCCTGGAATAGCCGGGCGGAACTGCCGGCATTCGCCGGCGGGAACGGCTGTCGCGCGGGAGGGTCACTTTCGCCGCAGGGCGGCGTCCCTATATTCCCGGTCCCGAGGCAGCGGTGCAGAGGAGACGGTCATGGCCCCAGCCAGTTCCGTCCTGCAGATGATCGGCAACACGCCGATGCTCGAGCTCACGCGGATGGACACCGGCCCGTGTCGGCTGTTCCTCAAGCTCGAGAACCAGAACCCCGGCGGCTCCATCAAGGACCGCATCGGCCTCGCCATGATCGAGGCGGCGGAGCGCGACGGCCGCCTGCAGCCGGGCGGGACCATCGTCGAGGCGACCGCCGGCAACACCGGCCTCGGCCTGGCGCTGGTGGCGGCGCAGAAGGGCTACCGGCTGGTCCTGGTGATCCCCGACAAGATGAGCACCGACAAGATCCGCCATTTGCGCGCCCTCGGGGCCGACGTGCGGCTGACCCGCTCCGACGTGCCGAAGGGCCACCCGGAGTACTACCAGGACATGGCCGAGCGGATCGTGTCCGAGACGCCGGGCGCGTTCTGGGCCAGCCAGTTCGACAACCCGGCCAACCCGTGGGCGCACGAGACCACCACCGGCCCTGAGATCTGGGAACAGCTCGGCGGCAAGGTCGACGCGCTGGTCGCCGGCGTCGGGTCGGGCGGCACGATCTCCGGCACCGGGCGGTTCCTGAAGTCGAAGAACCGGTCCCTGAAGGTCGTGGTCGCCGATCCCGAGGGCTCGGTGGTCGCCGGCGCCGTCGAGACCGGTCAGGTCAGGTACGAGGACGGCTCCTGGCTGGTCGAGGGCATCGGCGAGGATTTCATTCCGCCGAACCTCGACCTGTCGGTGATCGACGAGGGCGTGACCGTCGGCGACCGGGAGGCGTTCGCGGCGGTCAACGAGCTGCTGCGCACCGAGGGCATCCTCGCCGGCACCTCGACCGGCACGCTGCTGGCCGGCGCGCTGCGCTGGTGCCGCCGCCAGACGGCACCGCTGACCGTCGTCACCTTCGTGTGCGACACCGGCAACAAGTACCTGTCCAAGGCCTACGACAGCGCGTGGCTGGCCGACCAGGGGCTGGTCGACCGGCCGCGGGCCGGCAACGTCAGCGACCTGATCGCGCGGCGCGCCGACCAGGGGCGGGCGATTACCGTCGGGCCGAAGGACACCATCAACACCGCCTACAACCGGATGCGGGCGAACGACGTCTCGCAGCTGCCGGTGATGGACGGCGAGCGGATCGTCGGCCTGCTCGACGAGGAGGATCTGCTGATGGCGGTGCACGAGTGCGCCGACTGCTTCAAGGACACCGTCGACCGTCACATGACCAGCCGCCTCGACACCCTGCCGGCCACCGCCGGCACCTCGGCGCTGCTGCCGCTGTTCAAGGCCGACAAGGTCGCGATCGTCGAGGATGCGGACGGTCGCTTCCTCGGCATGGTCACCAAGGTCGACCTCATCAACCACCTGCGCCGCAAGCTCGGCTGACGCTCAATCCGGAGACACCCATGGCGACCACGCGCAACCGGCCCGGCTTCGCGACCCGGGCGATCCACGCCGGCCAGAAGCCCGATCCGACCACCGGCGCGATCATGACGCCGATCTACGCGACCTCGACCTACGTCCAGGAGAGCCCGGGCGTGCACAAGGGCTTCGAGTACTCGCGCAGCCAGAACCCGACCCGGTTCGCGCTCGAGGCCTGCATCGCAGACCTGGAGAACGGCGGCGCCGGCTTCGCGTTCTCCAGCGGCCTCGCGACCATGGGCACGCTGCTGGAGCTGCTGGATTCCGGCGACCACGTGATCGCCATGGACGACCTGTACGGCGGCTCGTACCGGCTGTTCGAGAACGTCAGGCGGCGCTCGGCCGGGCTGCAGTTCAGCTTCGTCGACCTGTCCGACCCGGCGGCGCTGGAGGCGGCGATCCAGGACAACACCAGGATGGTCTGGGTCGAGAGCCCGACCAACCCGCTGCTGAAGCTCGTGGATCTCGACGCGATCGCCCGGATCGCCAAGGCCCGCAACCTGATCAGCGTGTGCGACAACACCTTCTGCTCGCCCTACGTCCAGCGCCCGCTGGACCACGGTTTCGACATCGTCATGCACTCGACCACCAAGTACCTGAACGGCCATTCCGACGTGGTCGGCGGCGTGGCGGTGGTGGCCGAGGGCCGCGACGCGATCCGCGACAAGCTGGCATTCCTGCAGAACGCGGTCGGCTCGGTGCCGGGGCCGTTCGACAGCTTCCTGGTGCTTCGGGCCCTGAAGACCCTGCCGGTGCGGATGGAGCGGCACTGCACCAATGCCCAGCGCATCGCCGAGTTCCTGGAGGCCCACCCGAAGGTCGAGAAGGTCTACTACCCGGGTCTGGAGAGCCACCCGCAGCACGAACTCGCCAAGCGCCAGATGCGCGGCTTCGGCGGCATGGTCACGGCGGTGCTGAAGGGCGGCCTGGACGACGCCCGGCGGTTCCTGGAGCGCTGCGAGCTGTTCGCGCTGGCGGAGTCGCTCGGCGGCGTCGAGAGCCTGATCGAGCACCCGGCGATCATGACCCACGCCAGCGTGCCGCGGGAGATCCGCGAGGCGCTCGGCATCTCCGACGGGCTGGTCCGGCTGTCGGTCGGCATCGAGGACGCCGACGACCTGCTGGCCGAGCTGGAGGCGGCGCTGGGGTAGGCGGGCGCGAGGGGCGGGACGACGAGGCCGGGGCTCAGCGGAAACGGCTGTAGAGCAGCTTCATCGCCTTGCCGGCCGCCAGATCGGCGTCCCGACCGCCGATGTTGACCGCGACGACCACGGCGATGTCCTTCTCGGTGTCGATCAGGATCTTCGCCAGGTTCATGCCATTGGAGCCGTTGTGGGTGACCAGCGGATGGTCGGCCCAGTCGAACTTTTCGATGCTCCAGCCGAAGGCGTAGCCACCGTCGGCCGGTGTGCCGGGCGGCGGGTTCGGGCGCCTCGGGGTCCTCACCTTCTCGGCCATCAGATAGGCGAGGGTCTTCGGCTTGACCAGCGCCGGGCCACGATGCGCCCCGCCGGCGATCCACGCACCCCAGCGGGCGAAGTCGAGGATCGACATGTGCATCAGCCCGACCGGCCCCAGCATCAGGGGCGCGTCCGCGGCGGCGCCCCAGAGCCGGGGCTCGACCGTGCCGTCAGGGCTTCGCGTGTGGCCGGCAATGGCGTCGATGCGACCGGTGGTCAACGTCGCGCCGAGACCTGCGCTCTCCAGGCCGAGGGGGTCGAAGATGCGCTCGCGGATCAGCATTTCCCAGGGCCGGCCGGCAACCTCCTCGACCATGGATCCGGCGATCATGTAGCCGAAGTTGGAGTACTGGAACGGCGACCCGGCGGGGATCACGGGGTCGTTGTGCTTCCACGCGTCCAGGGCCATCAGCCGCAGGGTCGAGAGATTGTGGTCGAAGGCGTCGGTATTGAAGTAGATGTCAATCATCTCCGGCGTGTCGCTCGGGATGCCGCTGGAGTGGGAGAGCAACTGCGCCAGCGTGACCGAAGCCAGCGTGGGGTTCAGGCCGGGCACCCGTTTGCCGAGGACCTCGCCGATCGTGGATGCCCACCGCAGCCGGCCTTCCTCGACCAGGATCGCGGCGAGCAGGGCGGCAATGGCCTTGCCGTCGGAGCCGATGTGCACCCGATCATTCACGGTCGCCGGGACGTCGTACCCGACGGCGCGAACCCCGACGGCGCCGGCCGCCAAGACATTGCCGTCCTTGGCGACCGCCGCCACCATTCCCGGCATGGCGAACTCGACCTGCACGGGGGCAAGCAGCGTATCGAGATTCTCGGCCGCACCGGCCGGGGAGACGCAGATACGGACCAGCAGGGCGGCGGCCGCGAGCAATGATCGGACTGGCATGGCGCTCGATCCTACTCCTTTCGCGGCTGGCAGGCAGGGGGTGGTCAGGGGCGCCCGCCCGCCACCCGGATATTGGCGCCTGCGACGTAGCTCGCGCGGTCGCTCATCAGCCAGGCGATGGCCTCGGCGATCTCCGCCGGCTCGCCGACCCGGCCCATCGGGATCGCCGACATCGAGCGCTGGATCGCCTCCTGGGTGACCATGTCGGTGGCGGTCATCCCGGGCGAGACCGCGTTGACCCGGATGCCTTCGCCGCCGACCTCCTGGCTGAGGCCGATGTGCAGCGAGTTCACCGCCCCCTTCGAGATCGCGTACAGCACGCCGGTCCCCGGATTGCCGATATAGGCCGAGCCGGACGAGACGTTGACGATCGTGCCGCCCTGGCCGCCGTGCCGGGTCGACATGCGCTTCACGGCTTCCCGGCAGGTCAGGATCGAGCCGATCACGTTGGTGCGGATCAGGGCCTCGACGGCCTCGACGGTCAGGGCGTCGACCCGTCCCTTCGGGCCGATCACGCCGGCGCTGTTGACCAGCCCGGTCACCGGGCCGAGCGCGCGCTCCGCGGTCTCGAACATCCGGATCACGTCGGCCTCGTCGCCGACATCGCCCTGGATCGCGATCGCACGCCGGCCGGCGGCGATCACGTCTGCCACCACCGCCTCGGCGGCCGGTGCGTCGGCCCGGTAGTTGACCGCCACGTCCCAGCCGTCACGGGCCAGCAGGCGGCACGCCGCGGCGCCGATGCCGCGCGACCCTCCGGTTACCAGGGCGACCTTCGTCATGGCTGTCTCCTCTGTCCCGGTGTGCCGGATCAGCCGGCGGTGGTGGGTTCGGCAAACGCACCCTGCCGCTTGGCGAGATAGCGCTGATGGTGTTCGGCGGCGCGCCAGAACGGGCCGGCGGGCCGGATCTCGGTGGCGATCGGCCGGGCGTACTGGCCGGACGCGTCGTGGCCGTGCTTGGACTCGTGGGCGACCGCTTCCTGCGCACTGTCGAAGGTGAAGATGGCCGAGCGGTACTGGCTGCCGACGTCGGTGCCCTGGCGGTTGACCTGGGTCGGGTCGTGACACTCCCAGAACACCTCGAGGAGCTCGTCGTAGTCGACCTTGCGCTGGTCGAACTCGACCAGCACGACCTCGGCATGCCCGGTTCGGCCGGATCGGACCTGCTCGTCGCTGGGGTCGGAGACGGAGCCGCCGCTGTAGCCGACGGCGACATCGGTCACGCCGGCGACCTTGCGGAAGACCTCCTCCACGCCCCAGAAGCATCCGGCCGCGAACATCGCCTTGGCCATGATCGACGTCTCCTCTCGTTACCCGGCGCCCGGTAGATGTGTCGTGCCGGCCGGCTGTTCCAGGGTTGCCGTCCCGGTCTTCTCGGCCTCGGCAGCGCGCGCCTCGCGCCAGGCCAGGGCCGCGCGCAGTCCGTCCGACCGGGCGATCTCCAGGAACCGCCGTTTCGTGGGCATGCCTTGTCCCTCTATTAAGGTATCGATGTCCAGCGCCGCTTCCAGGGCCTCGCCCATCCCCATCAGCTCGTAGGTCCGGTTTATCGCTCGTTTGGTCTCCTTCACGAGTGTGCGATCCATGGCCGCCATGCGGCGGGCGATCGCCAGGGCCTCCTCGACGTCGCGGCCGGCCGGCACCACGCGGTTGACCAGGCCCATCGCATGCGCCTCGCCGGCCGAGATGCGGTCCAGGCCCAGCAGGATGATCTCCTTGGCCCGCTTCGGGCCGACGATCCACGGCAGCAGCATGACGACAATGCCGGCGCCGAACTTCAGTTCCGGCTCGCCGAAGATTGCGTCCTCGGCCGCCACCGTGACGTCGCAGGCCATCGCCATCTCGCAGGCGCCCGCCAGGGCCGGGCCGCGCACCGCGGCGACGGTCGGCTTCGACAGGTGCCAGAACCGCATGGCGGCGTCGAAGTCCCGGCGCAGCACCGGCCGCCATGCGTCGACGCCCTGCGGCGTCGCGGCCGCCTGGGCCTGCAGGTCGAAGCCCGAGGAGAACGCCTTGCCGGCCCCGGTCAGGACCACGGCACCGACCGCGTCGTCGGCCTCGGCCCGGTCGCAGGCGGCCTGCAGGGCCTCCAGCATCGGCTGGTCGAGGGCGTTCAGGCGGTCCGGCCGGTTCAGGGTGATCAGGGCGACCGGCCCGCGGGTCTCGTAGAGAATCGACTGGGTCACGCTGTCGCTCTTGTCTGCTGGTTTCGTCCGCTCGTAGCCTGACCGTAGCGCCGCCGGGGGCGGCTTGTCTCGCCGGGATGCACGATGACACCGTTGGCCGAAGTTCTGTTCGAGGCGCTCGCACGCCGCGGCGACGACATCGTCGTCGAGGGACACGACGAGCGCCTGAGCGCCAGCCGGATCGTCGACGAGGCGGAACTGGGGGCGCGGACCCTGCTGGCGGAGGGGCTGCGGCCATTCGCCCCGGTGCCGGTCGAGGTCGAGAACCGGCCGACCGACGTGATCGACCTGCTGGCGGTCTACCGGGCGGGCGGGGTGGCGGTGCCGATCCACCGCGCCACTCCGGAGGCCCGGCGTCGTGAGATGCTGGACATGCTGCGGCCGTCGCCGCTGCTGGAAGGCGCGTCGACGATCGTGTTCACCTCGGGCTCGACCGGGACGCCGAAGGGCGTCGTGCTGCGCGCCGACCGGCAGGCCGACAAGCTGGCGGCGATCGGCGCCGAGACGCGATGGCCGAGGGGGGCGCGGACTCTGCTGGCCCTGCAGCTCACCTTCAGCTTCGGGCAGTGGGTGACGTGGCTGACGATCCTGACCGGCGGCACTCTGGTGGTGCCGGAACGGCTGACCGTCGAGGCGGTGGCCAGGCGGCTGGCCGACGGTGCGGTCGACCGGCTGCCGGCGGTGCCGACCCTGCTGCGGGCGCTGCTGGAGGCGCGGGTGCCGGCGTTCGCCGGGACCGTGCTGGCCGGCGGCGAGCGGCTGCCGCTGGCGCTCGGCGAGCGGATCCGGCGGGACTGGCCGGCGGCGGCGCTCGGCGACATCTACGGCCTGACCGAGACCGGTACCTCCGACTTCTTCGTCGACCCGGGGGACTACGGGGCGGCGGCCGGCTCGCTCGGGCGGCCGGCCAGGGGCATCGACGTCCGGGTCGCCGACGACGGCGAGCTGCGGATCCGCTCGCCGTGGGGCATGGCCGGCTATCTCGGCGACCCGGAGCGGACGGCGGCAGCCTACGACGCGGACGGCTACTTCCGGACCGGCGATCTGGTGAGCGAGCGGCCCGACGGCCGGCTGGCGCTGGTCGGCCGGGCCTCCGACATGATCAACAAGGGCGGGCTGAAGGTGGCGCCACGCGAGGTCGAGGACGCGCTGGCGGCGCACCCCGACGTCGCCGCAGTGCTGGTGACCGGGATCCCGGACCAGGCGACCGGCGAGGCCGTGGCGGCCGGCGTGGTGGCGCGGCCGGGCGCCGAGCTCGATCCCGAGGTCCTGCAGGGCTGGGTCGCCGAGCGCCTGGAGAAGTACAAGGCGCCCAGCCGGATCCTGGTGCTGCCGGCCCTGCCGGCCGGCCGCACCGGCAAGGCCGACCGCGGCATGCTGCGGGCACTGTTCCGCAAGCCGCGGCGGCGCCGGGTCTGAGGACGGTCAGTTCGCCGGCCCGGCCCGCTCCGGCACCCCCTGGCGCAGGGCCGTCACCTCGGCTCGCAGGCGACGCAGCTCGTCGAGGATGGTCTCGGTCTCGCCGTGCGTGGCGCTGCGGATCTCCTGGGTCACCGCCTCGGTCTCGTCGTGCTGGATCGCCTGCATGGCGCTGACGATGACGGCGATGAACAGGTTCAGCATGGTGAAGGTGGCGACCAGGATGAACGGCACGAAGAACGCCCAGGCATACGGGTAGACCTCCATGACTGGCCGGACGATGCCCATCGACCAGCTCTCCAGGGTCATCACCTGGAACAGCGTGTAGAGCGACCGCCCGATGGTGCCGAACCACTCGGGGAAGTCGGCCGCGAACAGCTTGGTGGAGATCACCGCGCCGACGTAGAAGATCAGCGCCTGCAGCAGGGCGATCGAGCCGAGCCCGGGCAACGACGACAACAGCGCCCGCACCACCATCTTCAGGCGCGGCATCACCGTGACCAGCCGCAGCACCCGCAGTACCCGCAGCGCCCGGAGCACCGAGAGGCCGGGCGTCACCGGCGCCAGAGCGATCGCCACCACGAGGAAGTCGAACACGCTCCAGCCGTCGCGGAAGAACGCCACCCTGCGATAACCGATCCGCAGCACGATCTCGATCACGAACACCGCCAGGATCGCCTGGTCGATCAGGTGCAGGAAGGGACCGGTCGCGGCCACGACCGTCTGCGAGGTCTCGAGCCCGAGCACCACCGCGTTGACGACGATCAGTGCCGTGACGAACCACTGCACCGGCGGGCTCTCGACCCAGGCCCCGGCCCGCGACCACGGGCCGCGCTCCCCGACTTCAGTCCCTGCCGTCATCTCCCCTCCCTGCCGTCCGCCCCTGGCGACCACGATGAGCGGTGCACAGGTAGGGAGGCGAAGGGCCGGATGCCAGGGCTGGCGCGGCGAAGCGCGACTATTCGGAGGCCGAGGTCTTGGCCTGGCGGATGGCGTTGCGGCGCATGGTGTACAGCGTGCTGCCGATGATCAGCGTGGCACCGATGGCGGTGTAGATTGTCGGCACTTCCGAGAACACCAGAATGCCGGCGATGGTCGCGAAAACGATGCGGCCGTACTCCATCGGCGCGATCGCCGAGGCGTCGCCGCTGCCGTAGGCCTTGATCATGGTCCACTGCACCACCGACATCAGGCCGCCGACGGCGGCCAGGAAGGCGATCTGCTCCCAGGTCGGCGTGACCCACAGATAGGCCGCCGGGCCGGCCAGCAGCACGCTGAGGGTGACGTTCTGGTAGGTCATGATGGTCGCCGGTCTCTCGGTCCGGGCGAGGGTCCGCAGCGCGATCTGCAGAGCCGCCACGAAGCAGGCCGACAGCAGGGCGAGCAGGGCGTACTCGTTGAGATTGTCGGGCGACGGCCGGACGATCACCAGCACGCCGAGGAACCCGACCAGGGTCGCGCTCCAGCGCCGCCAGCCGACCACCTCGCGCAGGAACGCCACGGCGAGCATGGTGGTGAACAGGGTGCGCGCGAAGCTGATGGCGGTCGCCTCGGCCAGCGGCAGGTGCACCAGCGCGGTGAACCCGGCGGTCATCGCCACGAAGGCGAGCAGCGAGCGCGTGAAGTGCAGGGACCGGCGGGTCGTGCGCAGGATGCCGGGGAAGCCCTTGACGATCGCCGGCGACAGCACGACCAGCACGAACAGCTGGCGGAACAGCAGGATCTCGACGACCGGCAGGTCGCGGCCGAGCAGCTTGATGCAGGTCGCCATGACCGCGAACACCAGCGAGCTGACGACCATCCAGACCGAGCCGCGGGCGTTCGCCGGCAGAGCCTCCCACTGCGTCAGGTAGGGCGCGAGGCGCGCCTTGATGGCGGCGGACGACTTGTCGATTGAGGGGGGCATCGGCGTAAGCTCTGGGGCAGGGTGATCAGTATCCGACAGGCAGGGAGCCACGTCCATGCGCACGCTCGATGGAAAGATCGTTTGGATTACCGGGGCCGGAACGGGCATCGGCGAGGCGTCGGCGCGGCTGCTGTCGCAGGCCGGCATGACCGTCGTGCTGTCCGGGCGGCGGGCCGAGCCGCTGGAGGAGACCGCCGAGGCGATCCGCGCTTCCGGCGGGCGGGCCGAGGTCATCGCCCTGGACGTGGCCGACCGCGCGGCGGTGTTCGAGGCCGCGGCGACCATCGACCGGACCCACGGTCGGATCGACATGCTGTTCGCCAACGCCGGGACCAACGTGACGCCGCGGAACTGGGGCGACGCGATCGCCGATCCGTCGGTGCTCGACGGCTGGGACACGGTGATCGATGCCAACATCAAGGGCGTCTACAACGGCGTCGCGGCGGTGCTGCCGGCGATGCGGCGGCAGGGCGACGGGCTGGTGGCGATCACCTCGTCCTGGGCCGGGCGCTTCTACTCGCAAGTGGCCGGCGTCGCCTATGGCGCCTCCAAGCACGCGGTGATGTCGATCAGCGCCCACATCAACATGCAGGAGGGGGTGAACGGCATCCGGGCGTGCGCGATCTGCCCGGGCGAGGTGGCGACCCCGATCCTCGACCGGCGCCCGGTCAAGCTGACCCCCGAGGAGCTCGAGAAGCTGATTCAGCCCGAGGACATGGCGGAGGCGGCCCTGTTCGTCGCCCGCATGCATCCGCGGACCAGCATCCACGAGATCCTGATCGCGCCGACCTTCCCGCGGGCGAAGGGCTGAGGCGGGTCGACCCGCATCGATTGCTGCTGCCGCAAGACGAAAGTCCTGCCTGCCAGGCGCGGGCGGTTAACCGGCACTTAAGGATATTCGCAAATATTCGAGCTCGTGCCGGGCGGCGGTCATGCAGGCCGATGGGCGGTGCGCCGGGCCCAACGAGTCGAAGCGAGGTATTGTCGGCATGAAACCCAAGCACATGGCCGCGATGCTGGACGGCCTGCCGGTCAACGTCATGACCTGCGACCCGAAGACCTTCAGGATTGACTACGCCAACAAGGCGACGATCGAGACCCTGCGGAGCATCGAGCACGCCCTGCCGATCAAGGCGGCGGAGCTGGTCGGCTCGTCGATCGACGTCTTCCACAAGCATCCCGAGCACCAGCGCGCCCTGCTGTCGGACCCGAGGAACCTGCCGCACAAGGCGCGGATCACCATCGGCGGCGAGGTCCTCGACCTGCATGTCAGCCCGATCATGTCCGGTGGGATCTACGTCGGGCCGATGCTGACCTGGACCCTGGTGACCGAGCAGGCCCGGGTCGAGGCGGAGACCCAGCGCCTGCTGACGATGATCGACGAGATGCCGATCAACGTCATGATGTGCGACCTGGAGACGTTCCAGGTCACCTATGCCAACCGCACCAGCATCGAGACCCTGCGCCGGCTCGAGCAGTACCTGCCGATCAAGGCGGACGAGCTGGTCGGGACCAGCATCGACGTCTTCCATCGGAACCCCGAGCATCAGCGCCGCATCCTGTCCGATCCCGACCGGCTGCCGTACCGCGCCAAGATCCGGCTCGGCCCGGAGACGCTGGACCTGCGGGTCTCGGCGATCCGCGACAAGTCGGGCCGCTACGTCGCACCGATGCTGAACTGGTCGGTGATAACCTCCCAGGTGCAGCTGGCCGACGATTTCGAGGGCAACATCAAGACCCTGGTCGACGGCGTCGGATCGGCGACCACGGAGATGCAGGCGACCGCGGAGACCATGGCGTCGATCGCCGAGGAGACGGCTGCCCAGGCCGGCGTGGTCTCGGCCGCCGCCGAGGAGCTGGCGTCGTCGATCAGCGAGATCTCCGGTCAGGTGCAGCGATCCGCGACCATCTCGGGCGAGGCGGTCGACGAGGCCCGCCGGTCGTCCGAGCAGGTCCGCAGCCTGGCCCAGGCGGCCGACGAGATCGGAAACGTCGTCGACCTGATCACCCAGATCGCTTCCCAGACCAACCTGCTGGCGCTCAACGCCACCATCGAGGCGGCCCGGGCCGGCGAGGCCGGTCGAGGCTTCGCGGTTGTCGCGACGGAGGTCAAGAACCTCGCCGGGCAGACCGCCCGGGCGACCGAGGAGATCGCCGGCAAGATCGGCGGCATCCAGAACGCCACGCGCACCACGGTCGGGTCGATCGAGCAGGTCGCGAAGGTGATCGAGCAGCTCAGCGAGATCGCGATCAGCATCTCGTCGGCGGTCGAGGAGCAGTCGGCCGCCACCTCGGAGGTCACCAGCAACATCACCGGGGTCAGCCAGTCGGCCGGCGAGACCGGCGCATCCGCGGTCCAGATGCTCGGGGCGGCGTCGCAGTTGAGCCGCGACAGCGGGCAGCTCGGCGGCAGGGTCGACGACTTCCTGGGGTCGGTTCGGGCGTTCTGACCGGGGCGGGCCCGGCGCCGCGACGGCGACCCGGCGACCACCTGGCGACCACATGGACGGGATGGCCGATCTGTGCGAGCGTTTCGTCTCTCGCCTCGCTCACCACGTTGGCCCGACATTCTCCCGCCCCATGGACGCCCGCCGGGCGCCCCCCGCCGTTCCAGGAGCCCGCCATGGCCGATTCCGCCGCGACCCAGACCCCGCTCTCGAACTCGCCGATCGAGGCGGCCTTCCGCGAGCGCACGCCGGGCTCCGCCGAGCTGGCGGCCAAGGCCCGGACCCTGTTTCCGAGCGGCATCACCCACGACGCCCGCCACCTGAAGCCCTACGGCGTCTACGTCGAGCGGGCGGCCGGGCCGCGGAAGTGGGACGTCGACGGCAACGAGTACGTCGACTACTTCGGCGGCCACGGCGCCCTGCTGCTGGGGCACGCCCACCCCGAGGTGACCCGGGTGGCGGCCGAGGTCATGACCCACGGGACCCAGTTCGGCTCGAACCACCCCTGGGAGCTTCGCTGGGCCGAGGCGGTGATGAAGCTGGTCCCGTCGGTCGAGCGCATCCGCTTCACCTCGTCGGGGACCGAGGCCACGCACATGGCGCTGCGCCTGGCCCGGGACTTCACCGGCAAGCCGAAGGTGCTGCGGTTCCGCACCCATTTCCACGGCTGGCACGACCACATGACCCACGGCGTAGCGTCGCAGTTCGACGGCTCGGCGGCGCCGGGCGTGCTGGCCAGCGTGGCCGAGAACGCCCTGCTGGCCGATCCCAACGACTTCGTCGGGCTGCGGGCCGTGCTGGACGCGCATGACGACATCGGCGTCGCGATCATCGAGCCGACCGGCGGCTCGACCGGCTACACCGGCCTCGATCCGGCCTTCCTGCGGGCGCTGCGCGACGAGACCGCCAAGCGCGGGATCCTGCTGGTGTTCGACGAGGTGGTGACCGGGTTCCGAGTGGCGCCGGGCGGCGCCCAGGAGGCCTTCGGGGTACGGCCGGACCTGTCGACCTTCGCGAAGATCCTGGCCGGCGGCCTGCCGGGCGGGGCGGTCGGCGGCCGCCGCGACGTGATGGACGGCCTCGACTTCGACGCCGCCGAGGCCCGCAAGCGCGACAAGATCAGCCATCCGGGGACCTTCAACGCCAACCCGGTGTCGGCGGCGGCCGGAACCACGGCCCTGCGGATCCTGGCGGAGACCGGGGCGTGCGACAAAGCCTCGACGACCGCGGCGGCGCTGCGCGAGCGCCTGAACGGCGTGCTGAAGGACCAGCGCGTGCCGTGGGCGTTCTACGGCAATTTCTCGCTGTTCCATCTGTTCGTCCAGGCGGACCGGCCGGTCGAGGATCCGTTCGGCTTCGATCCGCTGTCGCTGTCGGCGACCAAGATGAAGGACCGGCCGAAGGAGCTGATCCGCAAGCTGCGGCTCGCCATGCTGGTCAACGGTGTCGACCTGAACCCGATGTGCGGCGGCCTGCTGTCGGCCACCCATACCGAGGCGGACATCGATGCCACGGCGGCGGCGTTCGCGGAGTCGGTGGCCATGCTCCGGCGCGCCGGCGACATCGCCTGATCCGTCGCCCATGAGTACGGTCGCCGGCGACGGCGATCGGGGAAACCGGGGGCGCGGCCCGCTTTCCCTGATCGCCGAAGCCGAATTCCGCAAGCTCTGGAGCGTCGGGGTCCTGCAGGGCGCGATGCGCTGGCTGGAACTGCTGGCGATCGGGGTTTGGACCTACGCGCTGACCGAGTCGCCGGTGCTGGTCGCCTTGATGACCGTGCTGCGGCAGGCGCCGATGGCGCTGTTCGGCTCGGTGACCGGGGCGCTCGCCGAGCGCCTCGACCGCAAGGCGATCCTGGTGGTCTGCCAGGCGACCATGGCGCTGACCACGACCGTTCTGGCGCTGTTGGTCGCGACCGGCGGCATCGAGCTCTGGCACGTCGGGCTCGGTGCCTTCGTGAACGGCTTCTGCTGGTCGACCGACCTGCCGGTACGTCGCACCATCCTCGGCGAAAGCGTCGGGGTCGACCGGCTGGGGCCGGCGATGTCGATGGATTCCGCGTCGAACAACGCCACCCGGATGATCGGGCCGCTGGCCGGCGGGGCGCTGTATGCCGCGGTCGGCCTCGGCGGCGCCTATGCGGTGGCGGCCGTGTTCTACGGCGTGTCGGCGCTGGTCGCCGCGTCGATCCGGTTCACCCCGGCCGCCAGCGAGCCGCGGCGCTTCGCCCTGATCGCCGATATCCGCGAGGGGCTCGCCTATCTGCGCCGCAGCCGGGCGCTGCTCGGGCATCTCGGCGTGACGGTGGTCGTCAATCTGTTCGGGTTTCCCTATGCGGCGATGGCGCCGGTGGTCGGGCGCGAGACCTTCGCGGTCGACCCGGTGCGCATCGGCCTGCTGCTGACCGTCGAGGGCTTCGGCGCGTTCGCCGGCGCGGTGGCGATCGCGTTCCTGGCGACGCCCCGGCGGTTCCGGCTGATCTATCTTTCCGGCAGCGCCCTGTTCATGGTGGCGGTCCTGGCGTTCTCGGTGACCACCAGCTACGGCGTCGCGCTGGTGGTCCTGACCGCCGGCGGCGTCGGCATCGCCGGCTTCGCTTCGATGCAGAGCGCCATCATGTTCAGCGAGTCGCCGCCGGCCATCCGCTCGCGGCTGATGGGCGTGCTGTCGGTGTGCATCGGCGCCGGGCCGATCGGCGTCCTGCACGTCGGCTGGCTGGCCGACCGGATCGGCGGCTCGCTGGCGCTGACCGTGATCGGGGTCGAGGGTCTGGTGGCGCTGGCGGCGCTGGTGGTCGCGGTGCCGGAGCTGCGCGGCCGGCCCAAGGTCAGCGTTGCCGGCGCGTCGGATCTCCCTGGCCGTGGTGGGTGATCGAGGCGAGCTCGGTCCGGTGGACGCCGAGGTCGCGGAGCGTCCGATCGTCCAGGCGCATGAGGTCGTCGTACGCGCGGGCGGTGCGGACGTCGCGCCGGACGCTCGCGAACAGCCGGTTCAGCCGGTCGAGCAGCGGGGACGGTCCGGAAGCGTCGGGCGCCGCCGTCGCGGGCCGGGAGGCTGGCAATTCGAGCATGGTAGCCATGGTCGGCTCCTGTCGCCGGTTGCGGCAGCGCCCGTGTCGGGCGCCGCGGTCCCATGCAGGTGATATCGCTCGACATGGCGAATAATGTTTCTTCGAAATAATATATTGATCTCAATTCGCGCATAATAAGCGCGAGCGTCACACTCGGCCTCGTTGACAGGCCGGCCCCGGACGGTGTGTTGTTGCGGCCCTTCCGTCCGACGGCTTCCGACCAGCGATGACCCAGACCAGCGACCCGGCGGCCCTGCTCGCCGACTTCGAGGCCCGCGCGCTCACCCTGCGGACACCCTGTGGCGACGGCAGCATGGTCTGGCGGGTCTGGGGCGAGGGCGATCCGGTGGTGCTGCTGCACGGCGGCTTCGGCTCGTGGAACCACTGGGTGCGCAACATCGAGGCGCTGGCCGGGCGCTACCGGGTGATCGCCGCCGACATGCCGGGGCAGGGCGACAGCGACGACCCGCACCATCCCTACGATGCCGAAAGCCTGGCCGACATCGTCGCCGAGGGTGTCCGGCGGGTGACCCACGACGGCGAGCGCGTCCGGATGGTCTGCTTCTCGTTCGGGGCGGTCATCGGCAGCCTGGTCGCGGTCCGACTCGGCGACCGGGTCAGGAGCTTCACCGGAGTCGGGGCGGCCGGGTTCGGGGCGCGCGGCCCGGTGACCCGGAACATGATCCGGATCACCCCGGAGATGAGCCCGGAGGAGCAGGAGACCGCCTATCGGCACAACCTGGCGCTGCTGATGTTCGCCGACGAGGCGAACGTCGACGACCTGGCGATGCTGATCCAGCGCCGCAACACCGAGCGCAACCGCATCCGCTCTCGGCCGATCTCCGTCACCGACAAGCTGTCGGTCACGCTGCCGTCGATCAAGGCGCCGATCAGCCTGGTCTGGGGCGACCGGGACGTCACCGCGATCGGCTATTTCGAGCCGCGCCACGCGCTGCTGCGCTCGCTGCAGCCGGATGCCCGGATCGCCATGCTCGACGGCATCGGTCACTGGGTGCAGTACGAGGACCCGGAGCGGTTCAACGTGACGCTGCTCGAGTACCTCGAAGACCGGTAGCCGGCGGAGCGACGCGATGCGGCTTGCTCCCTTCGGCTGATTCAGCCCGCTCAACGTTCAATCGAAAATAGCTTTTCCGGATGATTTGCTCCACCTTTGACGCGGGGATACGCGGATCCGCGGAATGGGGAGGAAGCATTGACAACGCATTGGAGAGCCGCGCGAGCTGCCGCGGTGGCGACGCTCGTTGCGTTTGCCGTCGTCGTGCTGTCGGCAACCGTCGCCGTGGCCGGCGACGGCAACCGCACGCTCACCTTCGTCAACAGCTGCCCGTCGCAGACTCTCAGGATTGGGGTCAACGGCGGCTTTGTCGAGAAATGCTCGGGCTCGGGCAACACCTGCCCCGCCGGGACCAGCTGTCTGATTCAGGGCGGCAAGCCGAAGGGCTGCTTCTGGGACCTGCCGACGTTTGACCGGGTATTGGCACCCGGCGGGTCGGTAGCCGTCGCCGTCGACAACAAGGCGCACAAGTCGACCAAGTGGAGCGGCAATTTCTACGCCAGCTCCGGCTGCGATTCGAACGGCGAGAACTGCCAGGCCGGGGCCTGTCCGTCCGGGACCTGCCCGACCGGGGTCGGACCGAACGGACCGACGACGCTGGCCGAGATCACCATGCAGGACGACGGCGTCGACACCTACGATGTCTCGCTCATCAACGGCGTGAACGTGCCGATCGCGATCGGGCCGACCGCCTTGCCGCTGCTGGACGCGGTCAAGACCGCTGCGAACTCCAACCCGTACTACTGTCAGGAGGCCGGCAGCGCCGCAGCCTCTGGCACCGGGCTTTCGGCCTGCACCTGGAGCTTCACGCCGCCGACGGTCGGCGGGGTCTCGACGGCGGACCGGCTGCCACTGGTGACGACTGGTGGGGCGGCGTGCGGCGGCGGTGCCACGTGCTCGTCGGGCCAAGTCTGCGGTTATCCGGTCGGGGCGACCCAGGCGCAACAGTCGTGCGGCACACAACTCGGCTGGTGGTCGGCCGACGAACTCTGCATCGCGATTTCGTCCGGCCTCGGCGCCCCCTTCAACTGCAACACCAAGGTCACCGGCCAGGGCACTCAGAAGGACCTGTACGCCTGCGCGGGCCCGACCGCCGGGGTCTCCTGTTATTCGGCCAGTGCCCCCGATACCTGCTGCGGCTGTCCGTCGTGGAAGGCCGGCGGGTCCGCGCTGCCGCTGGCGGCCGGGTTCAGCTGCGCGAACACCAACGCCCAGTGGACCAGCCTGTCGGAACCGTTCGCGAAGTTCCTGAAGGATGCCTGCCCGACCGGCTACAGCTTCCCGTATGACGACGGCACCAGCACCTTCACCTGCGCGTCCAACGCGTCGCCGAGCAAAACCGACCCGAACTCGGTCGGTTACACGGTCACCTTCTGCCCCGGCGGCAACACCGGGTTCTGAGGCGGTGCGCTGGGGCGGTCAGTGCGGGGCCGAGAGGCACTGCACCAGCGCCTCTCCGAGCCCTTGCATCAGCGCGACATAGCCGTCCGGACCGGGGGAGGTGCCGAGCGGGTCCAGTACGCCGACCCGGACGTGCGTGTCGCCGGCCAGGCTCTCCAGCACCTTCGGGGCGAATTGCGGCTCCCGGAACGCGCAGACGGCGCCGCGCTCGGCGATCGTGTCGCGCAGATGCGCCAGCCGACGGGCCCCGGGCGAGCGCTCGGGTCCGATCGATACCGCTCCGACCGGCGCCAGGTCGTAGCGCCGTTCGAGGTACTGGTAGGCGTCGTGGAACACCACGTAGGGCCGGCCGCGCAACGGTCGCAGATCGGCCGCCAGCCGGGCGTCCAGGGCGGCGATGTCCGCCTTCGCCGCGACGGCGTTTGCCCGGTAGGCGTCGGCGCGGGCCGGGTCGCGCTTCGCCAGGGCGTCGGCGATCCGGTCGACCAGCACCGCGGCGTTGCGCGGGTCGAGCCAGAAGTGCGGGTCGATGCCGCCATGACCGTGGCCGTGGTCATGGCTGTCGTTTCCGTCGTGCTCGTCGTCGTGGTCGGCCTCCCACACCCCGCCTTTGCGCGCCGGGTACAGGGTCAGCCCGTCGGCCTCCGCCAGCTCGACGACGGTCTCCGGGCGGGCCAGGGACTGCAGTGGCTCCTCGAGAAACGCCTCCAGCGCCTCGCCGACCCACAGCACGAGATCGGCCGAGGCGAGGGCCCGGGCCTCCGACGGGCGCAGGGCATACGCGTGCGGGGAGGCGCCGGCCGGCAGCAGCACGGTCGGCGATCCGACGCCACGCATAACCGCCGCGGTCAGGCTGCCGATCGGTCCGATCGAGGCGACCACGCGCGGCGCGTCGGCGGCGCGCGACGGTCCGGTCGCGGCAAGAACGAATGCCGCGGCGAGCAGGAAACGGGCGAGGGCTTGTGAGAAGGGTCGCATGGCGTTATCCACGGTTCCGGATTGCCGTGATGTAATAGTATAACGTTTCAATTCGCAAGTAGGGTCCGCGCATGACAGTGGTCGAGAAGCCGGAGGGCGTCCTGCTGCGGGCCGAGGGACTGGCCGTGCGGCTCGGCGAGCGGGACATTCTGCACGGCGTCGACCTGACCCTGCGGCGCGGCGAGATCGTCACCGTGATCGGCCCGAACGGCGGCGGCAAGACCACCCTGCTGCGGGCCGTGCTCGGGCTGCTGAAGCCGAGCGCCGGCCGGGCCTTCGTGGCCGACGGCGTCACGGTCGGCTATGTGCCGCAGCGTTTCGCGATCGACCGGGTACTGCCGATGACGGTGGCCCGGCTGATGAGCCTGACCGCCCGGCCGGGGCGCGCGGCGATCGAGCGGGCGCTGGCCGAGACCGGCACCGCGCACCTGATCGACGCCTCGGTGCACGGCCTGTCCGGCGGCGAGCTGCAGCGGGTGCTGCTGGCGCGGGCGCTGGTGCGCGCGCCGGACCTGCTGGTGCTCGACGAGCCGGTGCAGGGGGTCGATTTCACCGGCGAGGCGGCGCTGTACGAGCTGATCGGCACGATCCGCGACCGGCACGGCTGCGGCGTGCTGATGGTCAGCCACGACCTGCACGTCGTGATGGCGGCGACCGACCGGGTGGTCTGCGTAAACGGTCACGTGTGCTGCACCGGGGCCCCCCACGAGGTGTCGGGCAACGCCGAGGTCCGGCGGCTGTTCGGGCCGCAGGCCGAGCTGTTCGCGCTGTACCGCCACCACCACGACCACGAGCACGACCTGACCGGCGAGCCGGTCGCCGGCCACGACCATCGTCACGACCATCACGACCGCCAACATCGTTCCGATGGCCATTCGCACGGGGGCGCCGGCCATGCTGGATGACTTCCTGGTCCGGGCGCTGGTCGCCGGGCTCGGCGTGGCCATGGTCGCCGGCCCGCTCGGCTGCTTCGTGGTGTGGCGCCGCATGGCCTATGTCGGCGACACCATGGCCCACGCCTCGTTGCTCGGGGTCGCCCTCGGCCTGATCCTCGGGCTCGACCTCGGCGTCGGCGTGCTGGCGGTGACCGTGACGGTGGCGCTGCTGCTGGCGGCGCTGCAGGGCCAGCGGCAGATCGGCAGCGACACGCTGCTGGGGATCCTGGCGCACGGCGCGCTGTCGATCGGCCTGGTCGCGGTGGCGTTCCTGGAGAGCGTGCGCCTCGACCTGATGGCCTACCTGTTCGGCGACGTGCTGGCGGTGTCGACCGGCGACCTGCTGTGGATCTGGGGCGGCGGGGCGGCGGTGCTGGCCGGCCTGGCGGTGGTCTGGCGGCCGCTGCTGGCGGCCACCGTCGATCCGGACCTGGCGCTGGCCGAGGGGGCGGCCGCACCCTGGACCCGCGTGGTGTTCGTGCTGCTGATCGCGACGACCATCGCGATCGCCATGAAGATCGTCGGCGTTCTGCTGATCACCGCCCTGCTGATCATCCCGGCGGCGGCGGCCCGGCGCAGCGCCCGTTCGCCCGAGGCCATGGCCCTGGCGGCGTCGGTCGTCGGGGCACTGGCGGTCGCCGGCGGGCTGGCGCTGTCGGTCGGCGCCGACACGCCGTCCGGCCCGTCGATCGTGGTGGCGGCTCTGGCGCTGTTCGTCGGCTCGCTGGCGCTGCCGTCGCGGGGGTAGGGGGTAGGCCTCATCCCGGACCGGACCGCCGAGCGGGCCGGATCCGGGACCCAACGATGTCGTATCGACCTGGGTCCCGGGTCGTCGCTCGTGCGACGCCCGGGATGAGGAGATGTAGAATCTGACGGCAGATCACATCGCGATTTTGCCGCCGCCCTTCCGGGTGATCATCACCACCGACGGGCGCGGCGGCAGCTTCGGGTCGAAGTCCGGCCAGCGGGTCGCCGGGTCGTCGTAGGTCGACTCCCGCCCGAACGGCTCCCAGTGCTTGGTGCCGTCGGCCGCCACGTGCTGGACGGCGACGAACATCGCCTGCATGTCGTCGGCGAAGCGCGGACCGCACATCTCGGCGCCGACCGGCACCCGGAAGAAGTGCTTGCCGGTGCCGCGCAGCTCGCCCTCGGTCTCCAGGGCCCAGATTCCGTCGGCGGTGCCGGACGCCTTGCTCCAGCCGCCGCCCTGGTCGGTCGCGATCCACAGCCGGCCCTCCGGGTCGACGGCGCAGTTGTCCGGGCAGGCGAACCAGCCGTTCGCAGTGGTCGCCGGGTTCCACACCGCCTTGACCTCGGGGTCGGCGGGATCGCCGGCCTGCACGACGAGATCCCAGCTGCCCTTGGTCGACGCGTGGTCGCCGCCCTCCGGCGTGATCTCCAGGACCTGGCCCCACAGGTTCTCGGCACGCGGGTTCGGCCCGTCGACCTTGTCGGCCTTGCGCTTCGAGTTGTTGGTCAGGATCACGTAGACCTTGCCGGTCACCGGGTTGGCCTCGACGTCCTCCGGCCGGTCCATCGGGGTGGCGCCGAGCGCGTCGGCGGCGAGCCGGGCGTCGATCAGCACGTCGGCCTGGCTGTCGAAGCCGTTGGCCGCGGTCAGCGGGCCCTGGCCGTGGACCAGCGGCAGCCACTCGACGCCGCCGTCGGCGTCGAACTTCGCCACGTACAGGGTCCCTTCGTCGAGCAGGTCCATGTTGGCCGCCCGGTCGTTCGGGTTGTAGCTGCCCTTGGTGACGAACTTGTAGACGTAGTCGAAGCGCTGGTCGTCGCCGCAGTACACGACCACCCGGCCGTCCTTGTTCAGGACGGTCTCGGCGCCCTCGTGCTTCATCCGGCCGAGCGCGGTGCGCTTCTTCGGGGTCGAGGTCGGGTCCATGATGTCGACCTCGACCACCCAGCCGAAGCGGAACGGCTCGTTCGGCTCCTTGGCGATGTCGAAGCGGGTGTCGTGCTCACCCCAGTTGTACCAGCCGCCCGGGACGCCGTAGCGCTTCAGGCTGGCCGCCTGCGGGTGCGCGGCGGCGGCCTCCTTGCCGCCCCAGAAGTAGCCGTTGAAGTTCTCCTCGGCCATCAGGTAGGTGCCCCAGGGGGTGATGCCGCCGGCGCAGTTGTTGACGGTGCCGATCACCTTGGTGCCGGTCGCGTCGGCCGAGGTCTTCAGGCGGGCGTCGCCGGCGGCCGGGCCGCTGAGCGTCATCGGCGTCTTGACGGTGATCCGGCGGTTCAGCTTGCCGGCGGTGTCGACCGCCCACTTGCCGTCCTTGCGGACGATCTCGACCACGGTGCCGCCGTGCGCCGCCATCTCGACCGCGACCAGGGCCGCCGTCATGTCGGCGAAGCCCTTCTTGTCCTGGCGGCCGATGCCCGGGAACATCAGCTCCTCGTTGGTGTACTCGTGGTTCACGCACAGCACGGCGCGGTCGGCGGACAGCCGATGGAAGCCGATGAAGTCGTTGTTGTAGCCGAACTGCCGGGCCTGCGAGGCCTCGGTCTGGTTGGCCGGGTCGAAGGCCGGGGAGTCGGCGAACAGCGGGTCGCCCCAGCGCACCAGGACGTCGGCGTCGTAGCCCTCGGCCACGTGATGGGTCTCGTCGACCCCGTGGCTGATCTCGTCGAACACGTAGCGGCTGTTCGGCGCAGCCTTCGCCTTCGACGCCCCGAAGATGCCGGCGGGGCCGCCGACCGCGGCCAGGGCGCCGGCGACCAGGGCGCCGCGCAGCAGGTCGCGGCGGCCGAAGCGGCGGGCGACCAGGTCGCCGAGGGTTTCGGCGGCGCTCGGGTTGCTGCCGATGTCGTCGGCTGCTTCCATGGCGGCCGCGCGGTTGTCGAATTCGTCGAGCCGTTGCTGCATGTCGTCGCGTTGCATGGCAGTCTCTCCTTGATCCTGGCGCCGGATGCGGGTCGTGGGGAAGGTCCCCGGCTTCCGGGCGGCCCGATGCGCTGGGGGCCTGCAATACCGGGGGATCGTGTCGGTTCTGTTGCGGTCTTGTTGCGCCAGTTTGAAATCGCGCCGGTACGGCTGTCGGTCGTGGGGGCCTGCGCGGAGGGAGGATGAATGAAGCTGCTGCTGCTGCCAGGCGACGGTATCGGGCCCGAGATCGCCGATGCCGCCGAGGCCGTGCTGGAGGCCCTCGAGAAGGCGCATCCGATCGGCCTCGAGGTCGAACGCGGGCTGATCGGCATGGAGGCGCTGCGCACCGACGGCATCACCGTGAGCGAGGCCACCTTCGGTCGCGCCGCCGCCGCCGACGGGGTCATCCTCGGGCCGGTGTCGACCGCCGACTATCCGGCCCCGGCGCAGGGCGGTCTGAACCCGTCCGCCGAGTTCCGCCGCCGGCTCGACCTGTACGCCAACATCCGGCCGTCGCGGACCCGGGCCGGCGTGCCGTCGCTGGCGCGCTCGATGGACCTGGTGATCGTGCGCGAGAACACCGAGGGCTTCTACGCCGACCGGACGATGCACATGGGGCCGGGCGAGTTCATGCCGACGCCGGACCTGGCGATCGCCATGCGCAAGATCACCCGCCAGGGCTCCGAGCGGATCGGCCGGGCGGCCGCTGCGGTGGCGGCCGGGCGCCGGGGCAAGCTGGCGATCGTCACCAAGAGCAACGTGCTGAAGGTCTCCGACGGGCTGTTCCGCAACGCCGTGCAGGCGGCGGCGCGCGACCAGGCCGGCCTCGACATCGAGGAGGTCCTGGTCGACGCCATGGCGTCGCTGCTGGTGCGCGAGCCGGAGCGCTTCGACGTCATCGTCACCTCCAACATGTTCGGCGACATCCTCTCCAACCTGGCGGCCGAGCTAGCCGGCGGGCTCGGCGTCGCAGGGTCGCTGAATGCCGGCGACAGCTGCGCCGTGGCCCAGGCCTCGCACGGCTCGGCCCCGAGCCTGGCCGGCCGCAACGTCGCCAACCCGGCGGCCCTGATCCTGTCGACCGCGATGCTGATCGGCTGGCTGGGGCGGCGGGACGACGACGTGGCTGCGATCGACGCGGCGGTCCGGCTCGAGGCCGCGGTCGACGCGGCGCTCGGCACCACCGCCGGCCGGACCCCGGATCTCGGCGGCGCGGCCACGACCCGTCAGGCCGCCGAGGCGGTCGTCGCCGAGCTCGGACGGTCGGCGTGAGCGGCCCGGTCGAGACCCGGGCCGACGAGGGGATCTTCGAGATCGTCCTGGCGCGGCCGGAGCGCGGCAACGCGCTCGGCCCCGATCTGGTCGAGGCGGCCCTCGAGGCGCTCGGCCGGGCGGCCGAGGGCGGCGCCTGGCTCGTGGTGCTGCGCGGCGCCGGCAAGCACTTCTGCACCGGCTTCGACCTGTCCGACCTGGACCGGCTGTCGGACGGCGACCTGCTGCTGCGGGTGGCGCGGATCGAGATGCTGCTGCAGGCGGTCCATCACATGCCGATCCCGACCCTGGCGATCGCCCACGGTGCCACCACCGGTGCCGGGGCCGATCTGCTGGCGGCCTGCCAATATCGCTGGGCGCTGCCGGGGACCCGGTTCGCGTTCCCGGGGGCGGGCTTCGGCCTGGCGCTCGGCACCCGGCGGCTGTGCCACAGGGTCGGCTCGGACGCGGCCCGCGACTTGGTGGGCTCGGGGCGGCGGATCGACGTCGAGGAGGCGGCGCGGCTCGGGCTGGTCACGCGCGTCGTGGACGCCGAAGCCGTCGACTCCGGCATCCGCGAGACCGGGACGGCCCTGAGGATCGACCGGGAGACCACGGCCCGGATCAATGCCCTGACCGTGCCCGATACCCGGGAGTCGGACATGGCCAACCTGGTCGCGTCGGCCGCGCGACCGGGGCTGAAAGCCCGCATCACCGCCTATGTCGCGGCGCTGCAGGCCCGCAAGGCCGAGGGAGGACGAGGATGAAAACCGTGACGCTGCCGGGCGGCGAGGCCGTGCCGGCGCTCGGCCTGGGAACCTGGCACATGGGGGAGCGCGGGGCCGACCGGCGCAGCGAGGCCGAGGCCCTGCGCTGCGGGATCGACCTCGGCATGACCCTGATCGACACCGCCGAGATGTACGCCAGCGGCGGTTCCGAGGAGGTGGTGGCCGATGCCATCCGCGGCCGCCGGGACGAGGTGTTCCTGGTCAGCAAGGTGCTGCCGTTCAACGCCAGCCGGAACGGCACGATCGAGGCCTGCGAGGCCAGCCTGTCGCGGCTGGAGGTCGAGACCATCGACCTGTACCTGCTGCACTGGCCGGGGTCGTATCCGCTCGAGGACACCCTGGCCGGGTTCGACGAGCTCAAGCGCGCCGGCAAGATCCGCTACTGGGGGGTCAGCAATTTCGACACGTCGGAGATGCAGGAACTGACGGCGGTGGCCGGCGGTGGCGAGTGCGCGACCAACCAGATCCTCTACAATCTCGATCGGCGCGGCGTGGAATTCGACCTGCTGCCCTGGTGCGGCGCCCGGTCGATCCCCGTCATGGCCTACTCGCCGCTCGAGCAGGGCCGGATCGCCGGTAACCGGGCGCTTACCGAGGTCGCGGCCCGCCACGGGGTGACCGAGACCCAGGTGGCGCTGGCCTGGGTGCTCGATCGCGACGGGGTGATCGCGATCCCGAAGGCGTCCCGGCTCGACCACGTCCGGCAGAACCGTGCCGCCCTCGATATCCGGCTGACGCCGGAGGATCGCAGGGCGCTCGATGCGGCATTTCCGGCACCGACGTCGAAGCGCCCGCTGGAGATCCTCTGACGTTTCGGGCCGTGGCGGGATTGACGCAAAGACTGGAGCGATTCAAAACGGTCGCGGGGGGATACGGGAGAACAGTCATGCGATCCGCGCGCCTGCTTGCCGCCCTGTTCGTGTCGGCCGCCGCGATCCTGTCCACCGGGTCCACGGCGCTTGCCGAGGTGAAGGGACGCCCTCTCGTCGTTTCGGGGGACACGCTGCGGTTCGGCCGTGAGACGGTGCGGCTGTATGGGATCGACGCGCCGGAAGAGGCCCAGTATTGCGAGAACGAGTACGGCCGTCCGTTCGAGTGCGGGATCCAGGCTCTCGACGCCCTGACCGAGCTGGTCGCCGGGCGCACGGTGACCTGCATCGGCGACCGGCGGAACGAAGAGGGGCAGGTTCTGGCGGTCTGCTACGCCGGCGACATGAACCTGAACAGCCGCATGGTTCGGACCGGCTGGGCGGTCGCCCGCCCGGACGAGCAGCCGGACTTCGCCAGCCTGGAGAAACTCGCCCGCAACGAACGCGCCGGCATCTGGGCGCTGAAGTTCGTCGATCCGGCCGAGTGGCGGAAGCAGAATCCCTGACGTCGCTCGGCCGCGGGATGGATCAGGGCTTGTAGAAGAACGACTGCACCTTGGCCCGGACCGCCGGATCGGTGGGGTCTGCGGACAGCGCGTCCACGTAGTTCTTGGCGGCCCGATCCAGGATCCGCAGGTTCTCCCAGGCGATGCCGCGCGCGAGGTGCAGCTGTGCCGGCCGCGGGAACGCCAAGGTCTCGGCTTCGTCGAAATCCAGGATCGCCTCGGAGTAACGCTCGAGTTGCAGACGCGCGGCGCCGCGGTTGAACAGCGCCAGCGCCCGCACGGCGTCCGACACGTCCGGGGTTTCGACCACTGCGTCGAGCAGGCGGTCGGCGGTCTCGAACTCTCCGCGGCCGTAGTGATCGACAGCCCGGTCGATCCGCCACTCCGCCACTTCCGCCGGCGTCAGAGCGCGGTCGACGCCCGCCTGGTCCGACCGGCCGGGCTGGGAGGCATCTGTCGGCGGGGCCGCAGCCAGCAACGTTGCCGCGACCGCCGGGATCACCAACCAACGCATTCGCACCTCCCGCTTCGACGTCGTCGTCCGGATCGGATTGTCATCCAATCGTCACGATACGCGCACCCCGTGCGCCTTTCCAGTCGAAATGCGCACGGTGTGCGTCTTTGTGGGGCCGCGGAAGATCAGTGACGCCGGGTCAGGTGCACTTGAACGGAAACCAGTGCAGCGAGAACTCGGCGGCGTCGCGGCGGTCCTGAAACCAGAACACCGGGCTGTCGGATTCCGGCTGTTCGACCCGCCAGGCACCGCGGCATCGGGCCTCGCACCACTTGCGACGGCCGCCGAGCGCCCGGTCGAACTGCACCCGTTCCGGCGGAAAGCCGGCACTGCGAGACTCCCAGCCCTCGGGAAACCGGACCGGATGCCAGGACTCCTCGACCACGGCCAGCTCGCTGCTGGCGTCGAGCACCCGGCCGGTCTTCGGGTCGACGGCGACGAGACTGCGGCGGCCGGGCGTCAGCGCTTCGGTCATGGCGCTCAGCGCCATCTGCCGCCGGGTCATGCGAACCGCCAGCAACACCATGCCACCCAGGACGAGGAAAACCGCGATCGCAGCCATGGGCCGGAGCCTACTCTCGGCCGGGATGGCGAACAACGGTCGCTGCAGATGGCCACAGACTTTCGATTCGATTCATTTTGACCGGATTGTGGCCTTCAATCGAAATTGATTCCACCTATGGGCTTGAACGAATCGGTAGAATCGACGATCTTAACTTAACGATCGATACCAACGCGGCGTCTGACCCAGGCTTGTGGTACGGCAATGTTCGACTCGAAGCTTGAGAAGAAGGCTTTGGAGATCCTCGCGGACGCGGTCGACCGCACGGTCGGGACCGGGTTCGTGCACGCCGCCGTCCTGAAGGCGGCCCAGACTCTCGCAGCCCACGATTACCGGCAGGCGGACAAGGCGTTCCGCATGCTCAATCCGCGCGAGACCAGGAAGGTCCGTTCGACGGCGATGGAGAGTGCCGAGCTGTTCCACAAGTTCGGCGACTACGACGATGCACTGGCCGACATGGCGCCCGATCCGCGGCTGCGCGAGATTCGCGCCCGCTCAACCAAGCTCGGCACCGCCTGAGCGGCTGTTTCCAGTGCTCCTCTCGATATCGACGTGCTCGCGATAGCGTGATGCATAGTCGGCCGTGGGTGACCGGATCGTGAGTTCATCCGATCCGGCGGCTGCGGCACTGTCGCCGGGATGTCGATCTTTCGCTCCCTTGTCGTCGTTGTCGCGCTGCTGGCCGTGCCCGCGTCCGCCGATCCGGTCCACACCTGGATCAAGGCATGGCCGCGCACCGACTTTGCGCGGTCGGCGGTGCCGCTGGTGGAGATCCGGCCGGGCGGGCCGGATCGCGACGGCATTCCGGCGATCGACCGGCCGCGCTTCGTCGCCGTGGCGGAGGCCGGCGTGCCGGATATCGAGCCGGTGGTGTCGATCGTGGTCGACGGCGACGCGCGCGCCTACCCGCTGCGCATCCTGATCTGGCACCAGATCGTGAATGACAGCGTCGGCGGCCTGCCGGTGGTCGTGACGTATTGCCCTCTCTGCAACGCCGCGATCGTGTTCGACCGCCGGGTCGATGGCCGGGCGGTCTCGTTCGGCTCGACCGGCCTGCTGCGGCATTCCGACCTGGTGATGTACGACCGGCAGTCCGAGAGCTGGTGGCAGCAGTACGAGGGCAGGGGCATCGTCGGCGCCATGGCCGGCGTCCGGCTGCGCCCGGTGCCGGCACGGCTGGAGGCCCTGGGGCGGTTCGCCGACCGGTTTCCGCAGGGCCGGGTCCTGGTTCCGGCGGACGAGACGTCGCGTCCGTACGGCCGCAATCCGTATACCGGCTACGACAGCATGCCGACGCCGTACAACTACGACGGCCCGCTGCCCGAGGGAGTCGCCCCGTTGGCGCGCGTGGTGTCGGTCGGCGATCGGGCCTGGAGCCTCGATCTGGTCCGGACGCGCGGGAGCATCGCGGTCGACGATGTGCTGATCGAGTGGACTCCGGGGCAGAGTTCGGCGCTGGACGCCAAGCACATCGCCGACGGGCGCGACGTGGGCAACGTGGTCGTACGGCGTCGCCAGGGCGACGGCTTCGTCGATGTTCCCTACACGGTCGGTTTCGCTTTTGTTTTCAAGGCGTTCCATCCAGACGCGGCGATCGTCGTCGACTGAGATCGGGGATCCGCGGGCTGCGCAGGATTTTCGTGAAATTGTTTCTTGTGCCTGGGCGGTCCGGCCTCCTAGAGTCGCCGGACGCGCAAAGGAACAGGCCATGGTGACGGTACCCGAAGCCAACCGGACCCTTTGGGAGGCACTGGACTCCGTCTACGAGGCGCAGCGAGACGCTGCGCAGAAGACGCGCCAGACCCTCTCGAAGCTGACAGGCATGCATCCCGAGATCGTCCAGGATCCGTTGGCGCGCGAAGCGCTGCAGGCGGCCGTGGCGAGGCAGGACGGGATCGTCCGCTACGCGGAGAGCCAACTCGCCCTCGCCGAGACCATGAAGGCCTACTGGGATCAGCGGGCGGCCCTCGACGAGGCCGAGCGCGAGCCGGTACCGCTGGTTCGGCGGTCCGGGGGGGCCATGCAGGGCGTCGGGCTGCCGCGCGCGACCGCACCGGTGCCGGTCGCCGAGTAGGTCCGATCCTTTCGGTTGTCGATCCGCTTCGGGTGCTTCGGCTTTTGGCTGACGGACGCGGGCGCGGCGCTCTACACTCCGGCGTCCGCAACCCCGGCCGAGCCCTTCCATGACGCAACCCGCCCATACCGGTTACAGCCCCACCCTCTGGGAGCGGCTGGCTTCCGCCCCGCATCCGTCCGAAAGCTTCCAGTCGTCGTTCTGGCACGCCACGGCGCCGGCCGGCCCCGAGACCACGCGTCTGGAGGGCGAGGTGCGGACTGCGCTCGCGGTGGTCGGCGGCGGCTATCTGGGGTTTTCGACGGCGTTGCATCTGGCGGAAGCCGGCCACGAGGTGACCCTGCTGGAGGCCGACGAGCCGGGCTTCGGCGCGTCCGGGCGCAACACCGGTTTCGCCGTGCCGAACCTGCTGACCGGTCTCGATCCGCGGGACGTGAAGGCGCAGTTCGGCGAGGAGAAGGGCACCCTGCTGTGCCGGACCCTGGGCGAAGGCGGGGAGCTGGTGTTCGAGCTGATCCGGCGGCACGAGATCGACTGTCAGGCACGGCAGAACGGCTGGATCCAGCCGATCCATACGCCGAAGAAGGCGGCTTGGCTGGACGACCGGATCGAGCAGTGGAAGGCGCTCGGCCGACCGGTCCAGCGGCTGTCGCGCGACGAGGCGGTCTACGAGATCGGCTCGGACCAGTACCACGGCGCCTTCCTCGACCCGACCGGCGGCCATCTCAATCCGCTCGGTTATGCCCGGGGCCTGGCGCACGCGGCGATCCGGCACGGCGCGCAGGTGTTCAGCGACAGTCGGGCGAAACGCCTGGAGCGGGTCGGCGACGTCTGGCGGATCGAGACCGATCACGGCGTGCTGATCGCCGACCGGGTCCTGCTGACCACCAACTCGACCGGCGGCGGCCTGGCACCGGCGGCCGAGGGCACCCAGTTCCCGATCACCCTGTTTCAGGTCGCGACCGAGCCGCTCGATCCCGAGCTGCGCAAGTCGGTGCTGCCGAACGACCGCTGCTCGGCCGACACCCGCAAGGACCTGATCGCGTTCCGCTGGACCTGGGACAATCGCCTGGTCACCGGCGGCCTGCTGGCGAACCCGCTCGGCTCGACCGAGCGCGGCCGGACGCACCACATCGGCCGGCTGCAGGCGCTGCTGCCGCAACTGCCGCCACTGCGGGTCGCCTACGCCTGGCAGGGCCGGCTGGCCGCCGCCCGGGACTACATGCCGCGGCTGATGGAGCTCGGCCCGAACGCCTGGTCGGCGATCGCCTGCAACGGTCGCGGCATGGCGATGACCACCGCGCTCGGCCGGCAGTTCGCGCTGTGGCTGACCGGGGGATCCAACGAGGGCCTGCCGGTGCCGCTGAGCAAGCCGGACCCGGTGCTGCTGCCGGGCCTCGCGTCGCTGGCGTTCTCGCTGTGGCTGCCGCTGAACCGCTGGAAGGACGCGCAGGACCTCAAGGGCTGAGCTCCTGCGGAAGCCCTGATCGGAACGCGGTTGTCGCCCCCGCGCGATAGCCCGGGACCGGCACTTCGTCGATTTCAGGCGTCTAACGCCGCAGATCGTAGTACATACGCGCGCGTGAGCCTTCGGTGCTCCGGCGTTTGGTGCCGGTGTCGGTGGCGTCCAGTCCGGCCCGCCGCGACGTGTTCTGCGCGTATCGGCTCCTTCAACAGATCGGAAGCAGATGAAGAACGCCTATAAGGACGACAGTTTCAGTGCGCGCTTGAGCAGCGCGGCCCAGGCGAAGCAGGAATCCCTGAGAGCGGCCCGCGCGATCGCGCGCCCCGGCGACCCGGCGCTCGCCGAACGGCAGCTCGCACGACAGAAGGCGGTCGCGGCGCGCGACGCCCGGCAGGCCGAGCGCGAGGCGGCCCGCGCCGCCGAGATCGAGCGAAAGGCGGCCGAGCGGGCGGCGAAGGAAGCCGAACGGCTGGCGGCCGAGGTGGCGGAGACCGAGCGTCTCGCTGCCGAGGCGGAAGCTCGCGTCCTCGCGCTCGAGGCCGAGAAGGTTCAGCAGAAGGCCGCCCGGGATGCGCGCTATGCTGCGCGGAAGGCCCGGCAGCGGTAATACGCCCGGGCCCCGTCTCGCGCCGGCGGCGGCCACCCGAAGGTCAGGGGAGGGTCGCCGCCTTCTCGCCCAGTAACCCGATCCGGAAGCGGGTCTTCAGGTACCCGCCGTCGCGCGGCGGCACCGCCATCGGCAGTTGCTCGTCCACCACCTTGGCGACCGCCATCACGGGGCCGGGCGTGCGCAGCAGCAGGTCGCCGAGCTGGCCGGCCTCCGCCTCGGTCCGAATCGTGGCGGTCTTCGGGAAGCCGCAGGCCTTGGCGACGGCGGCCAGGTCGGTGCCGAGGCCGGTGGCGGTCGGCTGTCGGCCGGTCTCGGTATAGCGCTCGTTGTCGAGAACGCAGATCGCCAGGTTGGACGGTCGGCGCGCGCCGATGGTGGTGAACGAGGTCAGGCCCATCAGCATCTCGCCGTCGCCGGTGACGACCACCACCCGGCGCTCCGGCTGGGCGATCGCCAGGCCGAGCCCGATCATCGCCGAGTTGCCCATCGCCCCCCACAGATAGAAGTTCTCGGGCCGGTCGCCGAGCGAGGCCAGGTCCCAGGTCGAGGAGCCGAGGCCGGTCACCACCAGGGCGTCGCCGCGGTCGGCCAGGGCCGTGGCGAGGATCTCGCGACGGTGCAGGACGAAGTCGGTCATTGCGCGCCCTCCTTCTTGTCGGCGACCCAGACCTTGGAGCCGATCACCCGCTGCGAGACCAGCACCGCGACCGCCTGGTCGCCGCTGTAGGCCATGCGCAGCCCGGCCTCGACCATCGCGCCGACGTCCTCGGCGGTGTCGGCCTGGAACACCTTCACGCCGATCGCCTCCAGGACCGGCGCGACGGCCTGACCCATCGGCACCTGCCACGGGTTTCCCTCGCCCCACTGGCCGCGCATGGTAACGATCGCGAAGAACGGGAACTGCGCCGAGGTGACCAGCGACGCGATGGCGTTCACGGTATTGCCGACGCCGCTCGACTGCATCAGCACGGCCGCCTTCTGGCCGCCGAGCCAGGCGCCGGCGGCGAGGCCGATGCCTTCCTCCTCGGTGGCGCACATCACGGTCTCGATGGCGTTGTCCTCCCGGCAACGCTCGATCAGCTTGGTCAGGCCGCCGTCGGGCACATAGGCGACCTGCCGGACGCCCGCCGCCTTGAAGTGGCGGTGGGCGGCCACGCTCCAGTGATCATCCATTCCGGGGGGCTCTCCGTGCCTCGAGAAGGGTGGATCGAAGCTAGGTTCCGGGGTAGCGGTTTGTAAAGATCGATTGCATACAATATGCCTCCTGTTCGTCGCTTCCTTCCGCCCCCACCTTCCGCGGCTCCCCATGCACACGCCCCCGGCTGCCGACGCGGCCTATCTCGAAGATCTGTACGCCCGCTTCCTGGATGACCCGCTGTCCGTCGACCCGAGCCTGTGGCCGGTGTTCGCCGAGTCGGCGGATCCTCGCGCCACCGTGCGGCGGGCCCGACGGCCGCGGGTCGAGGCAACGGCCGGCGATGCCGATCTGGTCCGGCGCAGCGTGGCGACCGAGCGGCTGATCGCGGCCTGGCGGACCCACGGCCACCTGGCCGCCCGGCTCGACCCGCTGGGCCTGCGGCCGGCGCCGGGGCATCCGGAGCTCGACCCGGCGGCCCATGGGCTTACTGCCGAGGACATGGCGGCCCCGGTCGCGGTCGAGTTGCCGGCCGGCGCAGCGGCGGCGACGCCCGGCGCGGTGCTGGACCGGCTGCGGGAAGCCTGGGGCGGGACCTTCGCGGCCGAGGTCGCGCACCTGGAGGACGTCGCGGCGCGCGACTGGCTGATCGCCGCGGTCGAGGGCGACCGGTTCGCCGAGCCCAGCCGCGAGGAGCGGCTGGCCCGGCTGGACGGCCTGCTGGCGGCCGACGCGGTCGAGCAGTTCATGAACAAGCGCCTGCCCACCAACAAGCGCTTCGGCCTCGAGGGCATGGAGGCCGAGGTGCCGATGTGGGAGGCGATGCTGGCCGACGCGGCCGCCGCCGGCGTCACCGACGTGGTCATGGCGCCGATGCACCGCGGCCGGCTGACCCTGATCACCCGGGTGGTCGGCAAGCCGTTCAGCGCGGCTTTCTCGGAGCTGCTGGGGACCCCGCAGGTGCCCGACGGCATCGCCGCCTCGTCCGACGTGCCGTACCACCTCGGGATCTCCACCGACCGCGAGTTCGCCGGCCGGCCGCTGCGCATCGTCATGCCGTCGAACCCCAGCCACGTCGAGCTGGTGGCGGCGGTCAGCCTGGGCAAGGCGCGGGCCAAGCAGGACCTGCTGCGGGCCGCCGGCGAGCCCGATCCCGAGGGCCGGGTGCTGCCGCTGCTGCTGCACACCGACGGCGCGTTCTCGGGGCAGGGGGTGATCGCCGAGATGCTGCAGCTCGCATCCCTGCCGGCCTACCGGGTCGGCGGCTCGGTCCACGTGATCGCCAACAACCAGCTCGCCTTCACGGTGAAGCCGGAGCACGGCCGCTCGTCGCGGCACCCGAGCGACGTCGCCAAGGCGATCGGTGCGCCGGTGCTGCATGTCCAGGTCGACGACGTCGACCAGGCGGTGCGGGCCGGCCGGATCGCCATGGCGTTCCGGGCGAAATTCCGGCGCGACGTCGTGGTCGACGTCGTCGGCTACCGCCGGCGCGGCCACAACGAGCTCGAGGAGCCGATGTTCACCGAGCCGGTGCGCTACACGCGGATCGCCGAGACCGCCGGGTCGCCGCAGGGCTATGCCGATGCCTGCGTCGCCGCCGGAGCGATCGACCGCGACGGCGTGCAGGCGCTGGCCGACCGGCACTGGGCGGCGCTCGACGAGGCGTTCGAGGCGGCCAAGGGCTACAAGCCGAACCGCCCGGACCGGCTGGCCCGGCGCTGGTCGGCGCTGAAGCCGCGGGGGCAGGGCGAGGCGCATGGCCGGGGCGAGGCGGCGGTGACCGGCCTGCCGTTCGACCGGCTGCGGGCGCTCGGCGCCGCGACCGTGCGGGTCCCCGAAGGCTTCGACCTGAACGCCAAGATCGCCCGGCAGTGGGGCGAGCGGACCGACAGCCTGGAGCGCGGCGAGGGAGTCGGCTTCGCGACCGCCGAGGCGCTGGCGTTCGCCAGCCTGCTGGACGACGGCTACGGCGTTCGGCTGACCGGCCAGGACAGCCGGCGCGGCACGTTCTCGCAGCGTCATGCCGTGGTGTTCGACCAGACCACCGGGGACGAGCACACGCCGCTGGCGGCGCTCGCCCACGCGCCGGGACGGCTGACCGTCGCCGACAGCCCCCTGACCGAGGAGGCGTGCCTCGGTTTCGAGTACGGCGTCAGCATCACCGACCCGGACACGCTGGTCGCCTGGGAGGCGCAGTTCGGCGACTTCGCCAACGGCGCCCAGGCGATCGTCGACCAGTTCATCGTCGCCGGCGACGACAAGTGGCTGCGGCAGTCCGGTCTCGTGCTGCTGCTGCCGCACGGCCTGGAAGGCGGCGGACCCGAGCACTCGTCGGGCCGGGTCGAGCGGTTCCTGCAGCTGGCGGCCGACGGCAACATCTCGGTGCTGGCCTGCGGCTCGCCGGCCAACCTGTTCCACGCGCTCAGGCGGCAGCTGCTGCGGCCGTACCGGGTGCCGCTGGTGGCGTTCACGCCGAAGTCCGGCCTGCGCCATCCCGAGGCGGTCTCGGCGCTCGCCGAGTTCGGCCCGGGTACGGCGTTCCGGCCGGTGATCGCGGACGAGGCGGTCCCGGCCGGTGCGCGCCGCGTCGTGCTGGTCGCCGGCAAGCTTTACTTCGAGCTGGCGGCCGCCCGCCGCGAGCGCGGCATCGACGACGTCGCCCTGGTGCGCGTCGAGGAGCTGTACCCGTTCCCGGTCGACGCGATCGCCGAGGTGCTCGCGAAGCATCCGGGGGCCGAGCTGGTGTGGGCCCAGGAGGAGCCGGAGAACATGGGCGGCTGGCGGTTTGCGGCCGCGCTTCTGGCTTCCTTGCGCGGCTCGGAGAGCCATGCCACCTATTGCGGGCGCCCGGCCTCGGCATCCCCTGCCGTGGGTTGGGGCAAGTGGCACAAGGCCGAGCACGCGGCGATCCTCGACGCGGCCCTGGCCCCCGCCGCCGCCCGCCGCAGGAGAGCTTCATGAGCACCGCCGTCCAGCGCCGCCTGATCCCGACCTCGACCCATTGGGGCACCTACTACGCCGAGGTCGAGGGTGACCGGCTGATCGCGGTCCACGACTACGCCAAGGACCCGGCGCCGGCGATCATCGGCCCGGGGATCGTCGACGCGGTCACCCACGAGACCCGAATCGGCCGGCCGATGATCCGCAAGGGCTGGCTGGAGAACCGGCACCGGAGCGACCGCTCGGGGCGCGGGCGCGAGCCGTTCGTGGCGGTGCCGTGGGACGAGGCGCTCGACATGGCGGCGGCCGAGCTCGACCGGATCAAGGCGGCGCACGGCAACACCGCGTTCTACGCCGGCTCCTACGGCTGGGCAAGTGCCGGCCGGTTCCACCACGCCAACTCGCACATCCACCGGTTCTTCAACCAGTTCGGCGGCTACGTCCGGCACGAGGGGACGTACTCGTACGCCGCTGCCCAGCAGATCCTCCCGCACGTGGTCGGCAAGATCAAACCGCTGCTGGACCAGCACACCACCTGGCCGGTTCTGGCCGAGCACTGCGAGCTGCTGGTGTCGTTCGGCGGCATGCCGGTGAAGAATGCCCAGGTGACCTCCGGCGGCGTCGGGCGGCACACCTGCTACCACGGGCTCAAGGCCTGCGCCGACAACGGCTGCGAGATCGTCTATCTCAGCCCGATCCGGATCGACATGCCGCCCGACCTCGGCGCCGAGTGGATCCCGGTTCGGCCGGGCTCGGATGCCGCGCTGATGCTGGCGCTGGCCCACACCCTGATCGTCGAGGGCCGGCACGACATCGCGTTCCTCGACCGCTACACCGTCGGCTTCGAGCGCTTCCACGCCTACGTGGTGGGCGACAGCGACGGCCAACCCAAGACCCCGGAATGGGCGTCGGCGATCAGCGGCGTCCCGGCCGACACGATCCGCGACCTGGCCCGCCGGATGGCCGACAGCCGCACCATGATCAACGCGACCTGGTCGATGCAGCGCTGCGAGTACGGCGAGCAGCCGATCTGGCTGACCGTGGTGCTGGCCGCCATGCTCGGCCAGATCGGCACGCCCGGTGGCGGCTTCGGCGTCGGCTACAGCTCGGAGAACGGCGTCGGCAATCCGGTGCGGTACTTCCACTGGCCGTCGGTGCAGCAGGGCGAGAACCCCGTGAAGGACGTGATCCCGGTCGCGCGGATCTCCGACATGCTGCTGAACCCGGGCGGGGCGTTCCAGTTCGACGGCCAGGACCTGACCTATCCGGACATCCGGCTGGTCTACTGGGCCGGCGGCAACCCGTTCCACCACCACCAGGACCTGCACAAGATGGTCGAGGCGTTCCGGCGCCCGGAGACCGTCATCGTGAACGAGATCTGGTGGACGGCGATGGCGCGGCACGCCGACATCGTCTTCCCGTCGACCACGGCGCTGGAGCGCAACGACCTGGCACTCACCCACTGGGAGCCGCTCAGCGTCGCCATGAAGCAGGCGATCCCGCGGGTCGGGGACAGCCGGCCGGACTACGAGATCTTCACCGGCCTTTCGCAGCGCCTCGGCTTCGCCGAGCGCTACACCGAGGGCCGCGACGAGATGGACTGGATCCGCCATCTCTGGGACCAGTCGCGCCAGCGCGCCGCCGAGGCCGGGTTCGAGCTGCCCGACTTCGAGACCTTCTGGGAGCAGGAGCATTTCGAGCTGCCCGACCCCGAGCGCCCGACCATCCTGCTCGAGGGCTTCCGGGCCGACCCGGAGGCCAACCCGCTGTCCACGCCGTCCGGCAGGATCGAGATCTTCTCGGAGACCGTCGAAGGCTTCGGCTACGACGACTGCCCGGGCCACCCGGTGTGGCGCGAGCCGGACGAGTGGCTGGGCGGCAAGCTGGCCGAGACCTATCCCCTGCACCTGATGTCGAACCAGCCGCGCACCCGGCTGCACAGTCAGCTCGACCCGGGGGCGGTCAGCAAGGGCTCGAAGATCGCCGACCGCGAGCCGATGACCATGCACCCGGACGACGCCGCCGCCCGCGGCATCCAATCGGGCGACGTGGTGCGGGTGTGGAACGACCGCGGCTCCTGCCTCGCCGGGGTGATCGTCTCGGACGTGGTGATGCCCGGCATCGTGCAGCTTTCGACCGGAGCCTGGTTCGACCCCGAGACGCCGGGACAGGCCGGCGGGCTGGAGAAGCACGGCAACCCGAACGTGCTGACCCGCGATCGCGGCACCTCGCGGCTCGGCCAGGGACCGACGGCGCATTCCTGCCTTGTCGAGGTCGCCCGCGTCGACGGCGCGATCCCGCCGGTCACCGCGCACCGGCCGCCCGAGATCGTCGAGCGCTGACCGAGGGCCGACCGCATGCGTGACGACACCGATTTCCACGGCCAGGCTGTCCTGATCACCGGCGGGGCCAGCGGCATCGGCTGGGCGGCGGCGCGGGCGTTCGTGCAGCGCGGCGCCCGCGTGATGGTCGCCGACCTGAAGGGGGAGGTGGCGACCGAACGGGCGACCGAGCTCGGCGGCGGCCATCGCGGGATCGGC
>Ga0070728_10001215_pt1 | contig 40607 bp, 43 predicted proteins | sample tdDd471_FD_66723 | JGI IMG/M metagenome (GOLD analysis project Ga0070728, IMG submission 66723) | Marine sediment microbial communities from the Atlantic coast under amendment with organic carbon and nitrate - tdDd47.1 | ecosystem: Environmental > Aquatic > Marine > Coastal > Sediment | place... | reverse complement strand
GAAATGCAGCGCCCCGCGATAGGAGATCATCAGCCCGACCGTGTCATGCACCAGCATGCCGGTGGGGCTGGAAAAGGCGCGGCCGGATTTCAGCGCCCAGTCGATGAAGGGGGCGTAGGGTGGGCCGCCGAAGGGGAAATGCGCGGTTGCACCCAGGGTGGCGGCCAACCCGCCGACGACGCGCCGGGACCAGCGGTCGACCGGATCGGGCGCGCCGTGCCGCGCCTCGGGCGCGGCGGTGAAGGCGGGCCAGAAGCCGCGCCCCGCGCCCAACAGGACCAAGCTGCCGCCGGAGAGGCCCTTGGCGCCGGATGCGTCCACATCGAGGGCACCCATCACGATCAGCCCGGCCGCCCCGGCGGCGTCGCGGACCGCCTCGTAGAGATGCGCGGGCTCCGCCACGGACGCCGGGCCTCAGCCGCCCCGGATCAGCGAGCCTGCGCCGTGTTCTGTAAACAGCTCCAGCAGCACCGCGTTGGGGGCGCGTCCGTCGATGATGGCAACCGCGCGCACGCCGCCCTCGATCGCGGTGAGCGCGGTTTCGGTTTTGGGGATCATGCCGCCGGCGATCACGCCCGCGCGGGTCATCTCGCGGATGTTCGCGGCGGTCAGTTCGGTTACCACCTCGCCGTCGGCGTTCTTGACGCCGGGCACATCCGTCAGCAGCAGCAGGCGGTCGGCCTTGAGGGCTGCGGCGATGGCGCCGGCGGCGGTGTCGCCGTTGACGTTGAAGGTCTCACCGTTGCGGCCGGCGCCGATCGGGGCGATCACCGGGATGATCTCATGCGCGAAGAGATCGGTCAGCAGCTTGGGGTTCATCTGAGCCGGGGTGCCGACGAAGCCAAGCGCCGGGTCGGTCTGGTCGCAGACCATCAGGTTGGCATCCTTGCCCGAGAGGCCCACCGCGGTTCCGCCCTGCCGGTTGACCGCCTGCACGATCCGCTTGTTGACGAGGCCGGACAGCACCATCTCGACCACCTCGACGGTGGCTTTGTCGGTCACACGCTTGCCGTTGACGAATTCGGACTGAACGCCCAGCTTGCCCAGCATGGCATTGATCATCGGGCCGCCGCCATGAACGATCACCGGGTTCACGCCGACCTGCCGCATCAGCACAACGTCGCGTGCGAAAATGTCCATCGCCGCGTCGCTGCCCATGGCGTGACCGCCCAGTTTGATGACGATGATGGCCTCGTCATAGCGCTGCAGGTAGGGCAGCGCGTGAGACAGCGTTTCGGCGGTGGCGATCCAGTTGCGGTTCATGTCCTGTGTCTTCATCGGAAACTCCGTTCCGGGCGAAATCTCACGAAAGCCGCGCGCGGCGCAAGCTATTCTTGCGTCAGCCCGTGGATGATGGTGCGCAGCGTGGCAATGCCGTCGCCCTTCTCGGACGAGGTCAGCACGATCTCGGGGTAGGCGGCGGGGTGATTGGCCAGCGCGCCGCGCACTTGCGTCAGCACCTTGTCGCGGTCGGCTGCCTTGACCTTGTCGATCTTGGTCAGCACGCATTGGAAGGTGACCGCGCTGCTGTCGAGCCGCGTCATGATCTCTTCGTCCACCGGTTTCACCCCGTGGCGCGCGTCGACCAGGACGAAGGCGCGGCGCAGGGTCTGGCGTCCGGAAAGGTACTGTTTCAGCAGCCGCTGCCATTTCTCCACCACCGGAAGCGGCGCGTTGGCAAAACCGTAGCCGGGCAGATCGACGAGATAGAGATCCGGCCCTTGCGTGAAATAGTTGATCTCCTGCGTCCGCCCCGGCGTGTTGGAGGCCCGCGCCAACCCCTTGGTGCCGGTCAGCGCGTTGATGAGGGAGGATTTTCCGACGTTGGAGCGCCCGGCGAAACAGACCTCGACCCGGTCGGCGGGGGGCAGGCCGGACATGGCGACCACGCCCTTGACGAAGAGCGACTCGCGCGCGAACAGCAGGCGGCCGGCCTCGGCGGTCTGCGGATCAGGCTCTTCTGCAAGGGGAAAGCGCATCTGCATCAGGTCAGAACCTCGATCCCGTCGCCCTCGGCCAGCGGGCCGCCGCGGGTCACGCGGGCATAGACGCCGCAATCCTGGTGGCCGAAGCCCTCGTTCAGGGCCTTCAGCGTCTCGGCGTCGCGCTGGCCGGTCCGGGGGTTCGCGGTGGTCGCCATGCAGCGGCGGATCGGTTCCACCACCTCCAGCTCGACCGCGCCGATGCGCAGCCGCTTGCCGGGCCATGTGACCTCTTCCCAGGCCTCGACGCCGTCGAACAGGATGTTGCCGCGCCAGCGCAGCGGCGAGATCGCATGCCCAAGCTGCGCCTCGACCGCGGCATGGCTGGCCAGGTTGATCAGCGAGACCGATTGGTAATCGCTGTCGGTCATCGCCACATCCGGCGCCCGGACCAGCCGCGCGGGCAATGCCCGGTCGGGGTTGGACAGGGGCTGCACCCAGGCGATGAAGCGGGCGGCATCGCCCGCGTCGTCGGGATCGATGGTGATGTCCTCGCGCTCGGGATGGCTCAGCGTGAGGCGCCCACTGGCAGAATCGGTTTGCGCCCGGATCGCCTGCAGCGCGGGCGATTTCGCCCCGATCGAGAACTCCCGGCAGGGCACCCAGCCGGGCGCGTCGGCGTCAAAGCGCGATTGTTCATGCGCCACCGCCCAGCGCCGGTCGCCGGGCAGGGCGGCGCCCTCGGTCAGGGCCAGTTGCGTCACCCGTTCGCGCCCGTGGGATTTGATCGGGTGACGCCAGATCTCCCTGACCCGGGCGGTCACTTCTTGCCCCCGGAGGCGCCGCGCTTGAAGGTTTCCTTGATGTTGCCGAAAACGTCCGGCTTGTACCCCTGGCTGCGCATGATCAGGTACTGCTGGGTAAAGGTGATGGTGTTGTTGGAGATCCAGTACACCACCAGCCCGCTGGCAAAGCCGCCCAGCATGAACATGAAGACCCAGGGCATCCAGGCAAAGATCATCTTTTGCGTCGGATCGGTGGGCGCCGGGTTCAGCTTCTGCTGCAGGAACATCGAGATGCCCAGCAGCAGCGGCAGGATGCCGATCAGCACCGTCGCCATCAGTGTTCCCGGCTCGGGTCCGGCCCAGGGGGCCAGGCCGAAGAAGTTCATGATCGAGGTCGGATCCGGCGCGCTGAGATCCTGGAACGGGCCGAACCAGCCGGTCTGGCGCAGCTCGATGGTGACGAAGATCACCTTGTAGAGCGAGAAGAAGATCGGGATCTGCAGCAGGATCGGCAGACAGCCGGCGGCCGGGTTCACCTTTTCCTTCTTGTAGAGCTCCATCATCCCCTGCTGGACCTTCTGGCGGTCATCGCCGGCGGCTTCCTTCAGCTTTTCCATCTGCGGCTGAAGTTCCTTCATCTTGGCCATCGAGACGTAGGATTTGAAGGCCAGCGGGAACAGGATCGCCTTGAGGATCAGGGTCAGGCCGATGATCGACCAGCCCATGTTGCCGAGCAGGTTGTGAATATTGTGCAGCAGCCAGAAAATCGGCTTGGTCAGGAAGAAGAACCAGCCCCAGTCGATGCTGTCGATGAACCCCTCGATGCCCGCGTTCTCGTACTTGCGGATGGTTTCCCATTCCTTGGCACCGGCGAAGAGCTGCGTGGTGACCTGCGCCGACTGGCCCGCGCCCAGGGTTTCGGTCGGCAGCACTGTTTCGGTCTGGTAGATGTCGCGGCGGTCGTCGTATTTCGCCACCTGCTTGAAGGCGCTGCCGGGCGCGGGGATCAGCGTGGTCATCCAGTAGTGGTCGGTGAAGCCGATCCAGCCGTTGGTCTGCACCTGGTTGACCTCGGCGCGGGCGCCCTCCCGGGCCTGGAAATCGAAATCCGGCATCTTCTTGTAGTCGGTCTCGGTCAGTTCGCCGTCGGCCATGGCGACCACGCCCTCATGCAGGATGAAGAACTTCTTGCGGTTGGCGGGTTCGCCGTGGCGGGCCAGGATGCCGTAGGGCGCCAGGCCGACGGTGGCGCCACTGGCGTTTTCGACCGATTGGGTGACGGTGAACATGTAATCGGCGTCGATCGCGATCTCGCGGCGGAAGGTCAGCCCCTTGCCGTTGACCCAGGACAGGGTGACCGGCGCATCGATGCCCAGGGTCCCGCCCGAGGCGACGCGCCATTCGGTGTTTGGCCCGGGCACATCGTCCAGCGTCAGCCCGGCACCCGGCGCCCATCCATAAAGCGCGTAATAGGCCCCCTCGTCCCCCACCGGTTTCAGCATCTTGACGATCGGCGATCCCGCATCGATGGTTTCGCGGTAATCCTTCAGCGACAGGTCATCGATCCGCCCGCCCAGCAGCGAGATACTACCGGTGAGGCGCGGCGTGTCGATGGCGACACGCGGGGCGTCGGCGATGGTTTCCTGCACGGCCGCACCCTGGCCGGCGCCGGTCTCGCCGGCCCCGGCGCTGGGGGCGGTGGCGGGCACGCTGGCCTCCGGCGCGGTCTGGCTGACCTGCCCGGTCGGCGGGGCCTCGGCGGTTTCGGGTTCCGGTGGCGGAAAGAAGAGGAACCACCCGAGGATCACCAGGAAACTGAGGGCCGTTGCGATAATGAGGTTCTTGTTCTGATCGTCCATAGGGGACCGCCACCTTGTGCTGTCACTGACAGGGTGGGTTCAACAGAGTGCGGCCCCAAAGGTCAAGCGGATTCCGGGCCGGGTGCCGCGTGCCGCCGGGCCGCGGCCGGGCTGCGGGGCACCTATCCGGTTTCGCGGCCGATCCGTGGCGCATCCTGCAGTTTCGCCCGATGTGCGGCGATCCAGTCCAGCGTGTGGTCGAAGGGCATCGGCCGGCCGATTCCGAAACCCTGCACATGGTCGCAGCCCAGCTGCGCCAGGAGCGCATGTTCCCCCACCGTCTCGACCCCCTCGGCCAGGGTTTCCAGGTCCAGGCGTTCGGCCATCGTTAGGATCGCCGCGATCAGTTTCTGCTGCTCGGGGTCGCGGTCCGCCTTCATCACGAAGGAGCGGTCGATCTTGATGCGCGACACCGCGAACCGCTTGATCGAGGCCAGCGAGGCCTGTCCGGTGCCGAAATCGTCAAGGTCGATACGGCAACCCAGTTTGGCCAGGCCCGAGATGTTGCGCGTGATGGTTTCGTCGGGATCCGTGCCCATGACGGTTTCGAGGATCTCGATCGACAGCCGGTCCGGGGTCAGGTCGAAACGGTCGAGTTCCCAGCGGATGCGGTCGACCAGCGAGGGATTGCGCAATTCCTCGGTGGAGAAGTTCACGCCGACGCGCGGCACGTCCGCACCGGCGCTGTCCCAGGCCTTGAGCGCGGTCAGCGCGTTGTACAGGATCACCTCGCCCAGCCGCTCCATCAGCCCGGCCTCCTCCAGCGCCGGCAGGAAGGTCGCGGTGGGAAGCATCCCGTGCACCGGGTGCTGCCAGCGCGCCAGCGCCTCGAACCCGGTGATCTTGCCGGTGTCGGTCGAAATCTGCGGCTGATACCAGGGCTGGATCTGGCCGTTTTCGAGCGCCGCGGCGGCCTCTTCGCGCAGGTCGCTGCGGGCGCGGCTGCGGCGGTGCGTGTCCTGGCTGAAGACCCGGATCGCCGAGGGGCCGTTGGCCTGCGCATCGTTCAGCGCCTCGCCCGCCGCGGCGAACCAGGCGGCGGCATTCGATCCCGGAGCGCGGCTGCGCAGGCACAACCCGACCGAGCATGTCACATAGAGTGTCGCGGCATTCAGCGGGATCGGATCCTCGATCGCGCTCTGCATGCGCCCGGCGAGCTGGATGCACAGCTCCAGATCCAGCTGGCGCACCGGCGTGAGGCAGACGGCAAAGCGGCTGTCGCCGATCCGGGCGACGGTATCGGAGCCGCGCAGCGCGCTTCCGATCCGCTCGCCGGTCTGCAGCGCCATCAGGTCGGCGGCGCCCTGGCCGTGGCGTTCCTCCAACTCGCGGTAATCGTCAAGCTCCAGCACGAAACAGGCCGAGCGCAGGCCGGAGCGCGTGGTTTCGGAATAGACCCTTTCGAGCGCCGCCTCGAATCCGTCGCGCAGCAGCAGCCCGGTCACAGCGTCGCGCGGCACCAGCGGCGCCCGCGCGCGTTCGTCGAAGGCCCCGGCAAAGGCGAAGAGCAGCGGCAGCCCCAGCGAGGTAATCACCAGCGCCGACTCGCCCCAGAGCCAGAACGCCCCGAGCGTGATCGCCGGCAGGAACGCCAGCACCGGAGGGCCCATCAGAATGGTCAGGGCGTTGTGGCGCAGCCGGCTGAGGGCGCTGGGGTTGGGCAGGGGCATGGCAGCGGGGCCTTTCACATTTCGCATTGCGCGAGGTGAGGTTAGCCCGATGTTCTGACCCAGATGTTAACGCAGGTCGGGAATTTTCCCGGCGTCCTCTGGCGGTTCGGCGGCGGCGCGCATCAGCCCGGCGAAGTCGAACAGCTTGGGGTCGAGCATATGCGAGGGGCGGATGTTCATCAGCGCCCGGAACATGACCTGCCGGCGCCCCGGCGCGTTCCTTTCCCAGCCGTCGAGAATCGCCTTGACCTGCTGGCGCTGCAACCCGTCCTGGCTGCCGCAGAGGTCGCAGGGGATGATCGGGTAGTTCATCGCGCGGGCGAACCTCTCGCAATCGGCCTCGGCCACATGCGCCAGCGGGCGATAGACGAACAGGTCGCCCTCTTCGTTGACCAGCTTGGGCGGCATCGTCGCCAGCCGCCCGCCGTGAAACAGGTTCATGAAGAAGGTTTCGAGGATGTCATCGCGGTGGTGGCCCAGAACCACCGCCGAGCAGCCCTCTTCGCGCGCGATCCGGTAGAGGTTGCCGCGCCGCAGCCGCGAGCACAGCGCGCAAAAGGTGCGCCCCTGGGGCACCTTGTCCATCACCACCGAATAGGTGTCCTGGTATTCGATCCGGTGCGGCACCTGCATGCGTTCGAGAAACTCGGGCAGCACTGTGGCGGGAAAGCCGGGCTGACCCTGGTCGAGGTTGCAGGCGAGCAGATCCACCGGCAGCAGGCCGCGCCATTTCAACTCGTGGAGCACCGCGAGCAGCGTGTAACTGTCCTTGCCGCCCGACAGGCAGACCAGCCATTTCGGCCGGTCCGCGCCGCGTTCGACCATACCGTATTGCTCGACCGCCTCGCGGGTGGCGCGCACGATGCGCTTGCGCAGCTTCTTGAACTCCGTCGAGGAGGGCGCGCCGTGAAACAGCGGGTGGATATCGTCGGTTTCGTCGAACATGGCCCGGCTTTAGTGGAGTTGCGGGCATCCGGCAAGCGCCGCGCAATGCCACCGGCAAAGGCTATTGCCGCTTGTCAGCGCCTGTGGGCATTGCGTAGCCTTGATGCGTGTTCACGCGTTCCGATCCGGTGACAAAATGCAGGATGACATCGACCCGCCGCCCGACACAACGGCGGCAAGACCGGCCCGATCCCGGCGTGGCAGGCGCTGGGCGCCCTCGGGGGCGCTGGGGCTGCTGATCTTCGGCTTCGGCGCTGCCGCCGGGTTCCTGATCGCCTTTTCCGGCCTCGGCCTGCTGGAGGATTGGGCCGGCATCCTCTTGCTGGTGTTCCTGGCCACGCTGATGTTCATCGGCGCGATGGGGCTGCTGCTGTTTCTGTTCCGCAAGCCGCTGCTGCGGCGGCTGTTCGGCCTGGCCCGCACCGAGCTGGAAAGTTTCGCCGAGCCGCTGGCCGAGGTGGCGCGCAGCGCAGTGGACCGCAACCCGCAGCGGGCGACCGAGGCGGCGCGCGACCTGGCGCATATGGCGCTGGCGCGCTACGCCTGGATCTCGACGCGGCGCTGGATCATCGGCTCGCTCACTGCGCTGATCGCGGCGATGGCAGCGCTGGCGGGCACGGCGCTGCTGTTCCGGCAGAACCAGCTGTTGCAGGACCAGTCGCAGCTTCTGGCCGAGCAGAACACGCGGATCGACCGGCAGATCACGCTGGAGACCTATACCGTGCAACTGGCCGAGGCGGCGCGCAACGCGCAGCTTGTCGTCGAGATCACCGCCATCGCCGCCGAACTGGGCGCCGCGGTGGACCGCGCAATGCAGGCGCAGGGCGTGCCCGAGACCGGCGCGGGCGGGCGCACCGCCGACGGGGCGATGCCGGTGCTCGACCCGTTGCAGGATCTCGATCTGGGTCTGATCATGCGGATCAGCGCGGCCAGCCGGGCGACGCGGCCCTATCGGTTCCTGCGCGGCGGTATCCGCAGCGAGGATCAATCCGCCATCCTGCGCGCCGCGCTGGAACGGCGCCGCACCGATCTGCCCAAGACGCTTGCCGCCATGGGCGCGGCCTTTGGTTGGGACGAGGGCACCGGCGCGGCGCTCGACCTTGTCGACCGACCGGCCAGCCCCGAGCGCGGGCAGCTGCTGACGGCGCTGCTGCAATCGGGCATTCGCGACACCGAGGTGCTGGGGTTCTACGGGCTGGACCTGTCCTATGCCTATGCGCCGGGCTCGATCCTGCCGGCGGTGTCGGCGCAACTGGGGCAACTCAGCTATGCCGACCTGTCCTTCGGTCAGCTGTTCGAATGCGATTTCGGCGGCGCGTCGCTCTATAGTGCGCGGTTCCGCAAGGCGCATCTGCGCGATGTCTCCTTTGCCTCGGTCCCGGGGCAGGCGGTCAAGGGGCCGTTCCAACGCGGTGACGTCACCTATGACACCAACCTCTCGGGGGCCGATTTCAGCGGCGCCTACCTGTTGCGGCCCGGGTTCGCCGGGGTGAACGGGCTGGCGCTGCAATTCGACGGCGCTGCGCTGGTCGAGGCGGATTTCAGCGATGCGAGTCTGGCCGCCTCGACCTTTCGCGGGGCGGTGATCCTGGGGGCAAGGTTCGACGGGGCGGATCTGCGGTCGGTCGATTTCGACAGCGCGATCCTGGTCGGGGGCGACGCGCTGGACCGGCTGGCCGGGGCGGCGGCACCGGGCAGCTTCGTGCCCGACCGCTTTGCACTGGAGCCGGTGGAGATCACCGCGGCGCTGGAGGTGGAGGCGCTTTACCGGGTGATGGAGCCTGAGGAGCTGGAGGCGCGGGTCGAGGGGCGCGGGCTCTACCGGGTGCGGCGGGTGAAACCGTTCGAGGAGTGAGGCGGCAGGCTCAGCCCCTGGGCTTTGCCTTTGGCTCCGGCACCGGATCATAACCGTCGCTGCCCAGCGGGTGACAGCGGCCGATGCGGCGCAGCGCCAGCCAGCTCCCGCGCAGCGCACCGTGTTTTTCAAGCGCCTCCAGCGCATAGACGCTGCAGGTGGGCTGAAAGCGGCAATTGTGCCCGACCCAGGGCGAAAAGATCAGCCGATAGGCATAAACGGGCAGGGCGACGATACGGGCGAGCGGGGTCATGGGCGGGGCTTCTTGCGGTCGGCGTGCAGTTTCGACAGCGCATATCTAAGATCGCCCAGCAGCGTCTCATAGGGGGCTGCGACAGTTGTGCCGTGTCGCCCGATCAGCACGTAGTCCCATCCGTCATGGCCGAGGTCGGGCAGCACCGCGCGCGCCACCGCGCGCAGCCGGCGCTTGGCGCGGTTGCGGGCCACGGCGTTGCCGACCTTCTTGGAACAGGTAAAGCCGACGCGGGTGCCGGTCGCCGGATGCCCCTCGGGGCGGCGGCGGGCCTGCACCACCATCGTCGCGGTCGCCTGGCGCCTTGCGCGGGAGGTGGCGAGGAATTCGGCCCGTTTGCGCAGGGTTTGCGGTGGGTGGGGCCTGGCCGGGGCCGGGCATGACGAAACCGCCGGGGGCGTGTTCCCCGTTTTGGATTCGGGGGCCTCCGGCGGTGTCGATGTCATCGGAACCTGTCTTGAGGCGTTACGCGCTCAGCGACTTGCGGCCGCGCGCACGGCGGGCGTTCAGGATCTTGCGGCCGGCCTTGGTGGCCATGCGGGCGCGGAAGCCGTGGCGCCGCTTGCGAACGAGGTTCGAGGGTTGAAAGGTGCGTTTCATCGCTCCGTCTCCAGTCTAGCGGTCGGGTGCGGCGCAGATTCGCCCCCCGGTCATGTTCGGAGCCCGTCCTTTACGGGCAGTCGCGGCGTAAGTCAAACCCCGGCAGGGCGTTTCCGGGGGGCTTTGCAACAAAATCCGCCGCGGCGGGGCGCGCAATGTTACAAACCCTGTTGCTGCGGCGGCTTTCGTCACGATTTCGCGCCGGGCCATCACCGGAGCGTGAAGCCCCCTGTCGCTTTTTGCCCCGGTGGCGCATCTTCGAGGTGAGGCCACCGCAGGCAAGAGGACCGGACCGAGGATGACGGAGACGCAGATCATGAAGACCCCCCGTGCGCGCCGCCTGCTGCGGCATGCTCCTCTGGCCGTGGTGCTGATGGTGGCGGCGCTGGGGGCGGTGATGCTCGGCGATGCGCTGAGTTTCGACACGCTGCGCGACAACCGGGCGGCGCTGCTGGCCTTCCGCGACGCCAATTTCGCCGGGTTGGTGCTGATCTTTGTCGGCACCTACGTGGGAATCGTCGCCTTTTCGCTGCCGGGGGCGGCGGTGGCCTCGGTTACCGGCGGGTTCCTCTTTGGTCTGGCGCTGGGCACGGTGTTCAACGTGCTCTCGGCGACCATCGGGGCGGCGGCGATCTTTCTCGTGGCGCGCTGGGGCCCGGGGCGGGCCCTGAGCGCGCGCATGGACGCCTCGGAGGGGCGGCTGCAACGGCTGCGCGAGGGGCTGCGCGAACATGAGATCAGCATGCTGTTCCTGCTGCGGCTGGTGCCGGCGGTGCCGTTCTTTGTCGCCAACCTGCTGCCGGCGCTGGTCGGCGTGCGGTTCTGGAATTTCCTCTGGACCACGGCGCTGGGCATCGTGCCCGGGGCCATCGTGTTCACCTGGATCGGCGTCGGGCTGGGCGAGGTCTTTGCCCGGGGCGAGAGCCCCGACCTGTCGCTGATCTGGGAACCGTACATTCTGGGGCCGATTCTGGGGCTTTGCGCGCTGGCCGCGCTGCCGATCCTGGTCAAGCTGCTGCGCGGCGGCAAGGAGGTATAGGCGGGATGGAGCGGATCATGACCGACCTTCTGGTGATCGGCGCGGGCTCCGGCGGGTTGTCGGTGGCCGCGGGTGCGGCGCAGATGGGCGCCCGGGTGGTGCTGCTGGAAGGCCACCGGATGGGGGGCGATTGCCTGAACTACGGTTGCGTCCCCTCCAAGGCGCTGATCGCGGCGGCCAAGGCGGCGCACGGGCAGGCGACGGCGGGGACATTCGGCCTGGCCAGCGTTGTGCCGCAGGTGGACTATGCCGCGGTCATGGATCACGTGGCCGATGTGATCGGCCGGATCGAACCGATGGACAGCCAGGAACGATTCGAGGGCCTCGGCGTGCGGGTGATCCGGGAGTATGGACATTTCCTCTCCGCGCGTGAGGTGCAGGCGGGGGAACACCTGATCCGTGCGCGGCGGGTGGTGATCGCCACCGGCTCCTCGCCGCTGGTGCCGCCGATTCCGGGCCTGGCCGAGGTGCCTTACCTGACCAACGAGACGCTCTTCGACCTGCGAGAGCGGCCCGAGCATCTGCTGATCGTCGGCGGCGGGCCGATCGGGATGGAGATGGCGCAGGCGCACGCAAGGCTGGGCTGCAGGGTTACGGTGATCGAGGGGGACCGCGCGCTCAATCGCGACGACCCGGAGCTGGCCGGGGTGGTGCGTGAAACCCTGCGCGACGAGGGGGTGGAGATCGCCGAAGGCGCGAAGGTGGCCCGGGTTTCCGGCACGACGGAGGCCATCGAGGTCGCGGCCGAGGACGGCCGGACCTTCTTCGGCACGCACCTGTTGGTGGCGGTGGGACGCAAACCCAACCTGGACCGGCTGAACCTGCAGGCGGCGGGGATCGAGACCACGCGGGCGGGGGTGCGCGTGGACGCCGGGCTGCGCACGACCAACCGCCGGGTCTATGCCATCGGCGACGTGGCGGGCGGGCTGCAGTTCACCCATGTGGCGGGCTACCACGCCGGGGTCATCATCCGTTCGGCCCTGTTCGGTCTGCCGTCCAGGGCGAAAGAGACGCATATCCCGCGCGTCACCTATACCGCGCCGGAACTGGCGCAGGTCGGGCTGAGCGAGGCCGAGGCGCGCGAGGTCCACGGCGCGCGGCTGGAGGTGGTGCGGTTCGACTACGGCCATAACGACCGGGCCATCGCCGAACGCGAAACGGCGGGCTTTGCCAAGGTCATGGTGGTCAAGGGGCGCCCTGTCGGCGCCAGCATCGTCGGCCACCAGGCGGGCGAATTGATCGGGCTCTGGGCGCTGGCGCTGGCCAATGGGCTGAAGATGGGCCAGATCGCCGCGATGGTCGCGCCCTATCCGACCATCGGCGAGCTTAACAAACGGGTGGCGGGGGCCTATTTCTCACCCAGGTTGTTTGATAGTCAGATGGTCAAACGGGTGGTCGGGACGGTGCAGAGCTGGCTGCCCTGACCTGAAAGGGCTGCATGCTGAATACGCTTTCGGGCCGGTTCCTGATCCTGACCACGGTCTTCGTGATGCTGGCCGAGGTGCTGATCTTCGTGCCGTCGATCGCACGGTTCCGGGTCGATTACCTGACCGACCGGCTGGAGCGCGCGCAGATCGCGTCGATGGCGCTTTTGGCCGACGACATGCTGGAGACCGATCTGGAGGCGGAGCTTTTGCGCAACGCCGGGGTGTTCAACGTGGTGCTGCGCCGCGACGAGATGCGGCAGCTGATGCTTTCCTCGCCGATCCCGGAGCCGATCGCGGCAACCTATGACCTGCGCCACGCGGGCGCGGCGATGCTGATCCGCGACGCGCTGGTCCGGCTGTTTACCCGGGAAAACCAGATCGTGCGGGTGATCGGCGCGCCCACCCGTGACGCCGGGCGGCTGATCGAGGTGACGATGGAGACCGCGCCGCTGCGCATGGCGATGATCGACTACGGGCTGCGCATCCTGCTGCTGTCGGCGGTAATCTCGGTGTTCACCGCTGTTCTGCTCTTTGTCGCCGTGCAGCGGGTTCTGGTGCGGCCGATCAAGGGCGTGGTGGGCTACATGAAACGCTATGCCGCCGCCCCCGAGGATGCGCGCGGGATCATCCAGCCCCGCGCCGGGGTAAGCGAACTGCGCGAGGCCGAAGAGGCGCTGCAGACGCTGCAGATCGAGCTGACGCAATTGTTGAAGCAGCGCGAGCGCATGGCACAGCTTGGCGGCGCGGTGGCCAAGGTGAGCCACGATCTGCGCAACATCCTGACCAGCGCGCAGCTGTTCACCGACCGGATCGAGGCGATCGAGGATCCGCGCGTGCGGCGGCTGGCGCCCAAGCTGGTCGGCTCGATCACCCGCGCGGTGACACTGTGCGAAAGCACGCTGGCCTTTGGCCGCGCCGAAGAGGCGCCGCCGGGGCTGCGGCTGGTCGGGCTGGCCGGTATCGCCGAGGAGGTGATCGAGGGCGAACGCCTGGCCGCCGGCAACGGCGAGGTGGTGCTGGAAAACGCGGTTCCCCCGGCGCTGCAGCTGCGGGCCGATCCCGAACAGCTCTACCGGGTGTTGCTGAACCTGGTTCGAAACGCGCGGCAGGCGATCGAGGCGAGCCGTCGCCCGGGCAAGGTTACCCTGAGCGCGCGCGAGGACGACGAGGCCTGGTGGATCGAGATTGTGGATACCGGCCCGGGCCTGCCCGCAAAGGCGCGCGACAACCTGTTCACCCCGTTCCGCGGCGGCGCACGGGCCGGCGGCGCCGGGCTGGGGCTGGCGATCTCGGCCGAACTGGTGCGCGGGCACGGCGGCACCCTGGAGCTGGTCCGAACCGGCGACAAGGGCACGGTTTTCACCATCCGGCTGCCGCGTTCGATGTCTGGGCTGGACGCCGCCGGGGTCTGAAGCCGGGTTCAGAACACGCCGGTGAAAAGGGCGAAAAAACCTGCAAAATGGGTTGCAAAGCCCGAAACCCGGCGGTACATGCAGGGCCTTAGTGGACCGATAGCTCAGCTGGATAGAGTACCTGACTACGAATCAGGGGGTCGGGGGTTCGAATCCTCCTCGGTCCGCCACTTCACTTATGTAAGTTATTGATTTCGCTTTATAAATTGGCGTTGGCGAAATCCTCATCCCCCAGAACATCCCCCACCGTGACGGGGCTTGCCTCGGAATGGTTCGGAATTTTTCGGTTGTCGCTGCGTTCCTGTGGGGGCGTTTGTGCGTTCGGATTACTGCCATCACCTGCGCCGTGAATGCGCTGCACCTCCTGCAATTCTTGAATTGGAGATGCGTGCGAATGCCGGGGCAGTCGGTTTTCCGATTCGATAGGTTTGAAGATCGAAGGCCCCCCGCGTTCTTGCCGTTTGTCGGGCTTCAAGGTGAGCGGCTGTTTGCGGCGGGTGCGGCCTGGAACCTCAACTCCCCCCTGCCTGCGTGGCGGCGCGGGCCTGGTTCAGCTTGAACAGCCTTGCGAGGATTTCGTCGTCGGTCAGTTTTTCGGCGCGCCAGTCGTCGCCCCAGCCATAGGCTTCGGCCACGGCCTCATCCAGCTTCTTGTGGGCGTGGTCCAGCCATGCGGGGCGGGCGTTGTAGAGGTTGGTCAGGGTGCGCTTCTTGAGTTCCTTCGCGGCCTTGTCGTCTTTCGGTATCAGCCGGTCGGGATAGCCTTCGACCACCTCGGGCACCCGATCCACGAGGTCGGGCGGGTTCAGCCAGTTTTCGCGCAGGCGGTTCAGTTCGGCGGCGGCCTCCGCGATCTTCTGGGCGCGGGGATCGTCGGCGTAATCGGCGGCGGGGGGTCTGGGGTCAGGCCCTCGGGGAAGGGGAAAGTTTCGAAGGTGCTCGAAGAAGTGTACCTTGGCCGGTCTTCGAGGGAACTACCGCTTCCAAGTGCCCAAAGCTCATGAAAGTGGGAATGCAATATTCCGAAAGTCGTGTCGTCGTCACGCGGTATCACTATCAGGTTTTTATCGGGCAGTGTCGGATACCGCAGCCAGATGAAGATCCTATGCTGAGCTGTCTCGGCGGTTGCTATATATCGGGGTACCGATTCTATGGAGCGGCGCAACTCCGGACGAGGCCAGTACGGCTTGGGTCGGCGGTGATCGGGTCGGGAATGTCGAGAAGGGCGCAGAGGTCATTGAAATGGGATTGCGATGCGTTGCGCTCCTTGAGGTCAACGGAGTGCCATTTTTTTAAGAATTCTTGAGGTGTCATGTCCGCCCCGCGCATCGCTCTGCGCGGATATAAGCAGGTTACAGAAGTCTGGGCAAACCCGCAGGGCGAGAAATCGAGGACATAGTTTCAAGTTAATCGGGCGGTCTCGCCAGACTTCGCCACCTGGCCCAGCGCCGCCGTTGCGCCTTGGCTATGGGTTCGCGGCCTTCGCGGGTCTTGGGGCCGGTCGATAGCCCGCCGTGAAACCTGCACCGCGTCTTGCCCGGCATCGCCCTTGCCCGGCATGGCGTTCCCTTTCGCGTCCGCGCGCCGCAGCGCCCCTTGCCCCGGGGGAATTTATCCACGGGCTCGGTGACGGGTATGCCAAGCGTAGTGGCGGTTGAGCACGGCGATGCGGATCTGGATCTCCGCGACCGGCCGGTCGAAGTCACGCGCCATGTGCCATCCATCCGGAGGTTCGCGTGCAAAGCCGAAGTCGTACTGCGAAACAGCGGCGGGGCGTGATCTCCGCCACGCAATCCCGTCGCCGTCAAGACCGATTACACACAGAGCCGTCGGCCTCGGTCCGCTGTGCGCGTGTCCTTCAGGCCGCGTCGATTGCGGCCTTCAGCATGTCGCGCACCTGTCCGGCCACGTCCGACAACTCGATATTGTCGATTGCCATCATCGAGGCGACCGGGTCGATCGCGCTCACCTCGGTGCCGCCTTCGATCTCGCGCAGGATCACGTTGCAGGGTAGCATCGCGCCGACGCGCGGCTCCAGGCCGATGGCTTCATAAGCCATCTTCGGGTTGCAGGCGCCCAGAATGCGATACGGGGCGATGTCGACGTCGATCTTCTTCTTCATCGTGGCCTGCACGTCGATCTCGGTCAGAACGCCGAATCCGGCGTCGCCCAAGGCCGCGCGCACACGCATTTCAGCGTCATCGATCCTCATGCCTGCGAGCGTGCGATCATACGTATATCTCATATTTTTCTCCTGTTGTGGCAGCTATGGGTGGTCGGTTTGGAACCGAAAATCGCGCGCCCTTGATCAATTGTCTTTCATCATGCCGCCATTTTCTTTCATCGGCAAATTGCCGCTTCCCGGACCCATTCCGCTGCCCTGACGCATCCCGTCACCCGACATCATCATGCCGCGGCGCCGCTCCATCATCTTCTCGCGCATCTGCTGCATGCGCTCGATACGGTTCGCCGGCGCAGTCATTTCGTCGGCGGTGACCTGCCCGTCTCCATCGGCATCGAGATGCTGGAAGCGATCTACCATCGTCTCGCGGATCATCGCGCTGTGCAGCGTTTCGAACTCGGCAATCGACAATGTGCCATCGCCGTCCGCGTCGTATTCCGACAGCTTGGCGGAGAGCGCGCTCCGGGCTTCCGCGCCGGTCACCTCACCATCGCCGTCCTGATCGAGCTGGGCCATCATGCCCATCATCTGACCGCCCATGGGCGACATCATGCCACCGCTCATGCGGCCCATCATTCCCCCCTGCAACGGCCCCATCATGCCGGAGCCCATCATCTGGCCGTGCATTCGCATCATGGCGCCCATGTGGTCCATCATGCCGCCCGGCACCATGCCTTTGTCCTGCATGGCCATGCCTGGCCCGCTGCAACCGCCGGCGGCCGGGCCGCGATCGCCGTGGCCGTGGGCGAGGGCCGCACCAGAGGTCGCGAGGCCGAGGAGCGTGGCGAGTGTTACTATTCCGGTCATTCTGAGGGTCATTTTCGTCTCTCCTGAGTTGAAGCTACCTGATCATTCGTTCACTCAAGCGCGGCGCGCAAGAACCGCCAGCCAGGATCATGTAACGTGATGTCACAAGGCCGGGACCTGATACATCTCGTTACAAATGACGGTCTGACCTTCGTCCTAATGCGGGTTATGAATGAGGCCATGCCGGACACGCCACATATCCTGATCGTGGACGATCACCGGTCGATCCGTGACGCGGTGTCGCGATACCTCGAGCGAAACGGGATGCGCGCGACCGCGGCGCGGGATGCTCATGACATGGACGCAAAACTGGCCGCGGGGCAATACGACCTGATCGTGCTGGACGTGATGATGCCCGGCGAGGACGGGTTGTCGGTCTGCCGCCGCCTGTCGCGTAATCAGGCGATCCCCATCCTCATGCTGACCGCCCTCGGCGAGGAAACCGATCGCATCGTCGGGTTGGAAATCGGCGCTGACGACTACCTCGCCAAGCCGTTCAACCCCCGCGAACTGCTGGCGCGGATCAAGGCGATCCTGCGTCGGGTGGAGCGGTTCGAACCGCCGGCGGGCACCCTTGCCGGCAAGATGGTGCGCTTCGCCCATTGGAGCCTGGACACTGATCGCCGCCTCCTGATCGACGAGGCCGGGGTCGAGACGGGTCTCACCACCGCCGAGTTTCGGCTGCTGACGGTCCTCCTGGAGCGCGCGCGGATGGTGCTGAGCCGGGATCAGCTCTTGGATCTAACGGCAGGCCGGGCGGGCTCTCCGCTCGACCGGACGATCGACAACCAGATCAGCCGCCTGCGCCGCAAGGTTGAACGGGATCCCGCCAAGCCGCAGATCATCACGACGATCCATGGCGGAGGCTACAGCCTCTCTGCGGACGTCACCGAGGTGACGTGATGTGGTGGCGTCCCCGTCACCTGCGCACGCAATTGATCCTGCTGATCGTCGCTGTTCTCGTGCTCGCCCAAGCCGTGAGCTTGTGGATCCTGATCGGTGAGCGCAACCTCGCGGTGCGGGCCGCGCTCAGCTTCGAGGCCGTTGGACGTGCCGCCAACATCGTGCGGCTCCTGGAGGAGGCGCCAGAGGATCTGCATCCGGCGATCCTGCGGGCCGCCGACTCTCCCCTTGTCCGGTTCTCCATGAGTCCTGTGCCGTCGGTAGACCACACAGCGCATGACGACGATCGCGGTTTGGTGGAAGCGCGTCTGCGCTCGCTCCTTGATGGCGACACAAGCCGGGAAATCCGTGTCGAGTTGCACGACGTCGAGGGCCGCATTCTGCCATTGCCGAACCTCTCGCGGGACATGGCCGAGATCCACAGGAGAATGATGCAGGGCGAGCTGTCGACGATCGAGCTGAACCTTTCGATCGCGCTCAAGACCGGCCGATGGCTCAATGTCGGAACCCGGTTCTCGCGCCCGGCCCTGCAATGGCCGCTGGTCTCGTTGCTCAGTTTCGGCACGACGGCGGGCCTGCTGTTGATTGCGGTCTCATGGTTCCTGTTGACGCGCCTGATCGGGCCTCTGCACCGTCTCTCCGTGGTCGCGGACAGCTTTGGCCGCGGTGAGGAAACGTCTCCCTTGCCCGTGACCGGGCCGCGCGAACTGTGTGAGCTGACCGAGGCCTTTAACCGGATGCAGGACCGGCTAAGCCGTCTGATCGCCGATCGCACGCGCGTGCTGGGCGCCCTCGGGCACGATCTACGCTCGCCTCTGACGGCGATGCGCGTGCGCGTCGAACTGGTCGAGGATGAGGAGACCCGTGAGACCCTGACCGCGGATATCGAGGAGATGCAGGAGATGGTGGACGCGACCCTCGCTTTTGCGCGGGGAATCTCGGAAACCGAGCAGCCGGTGACGATGGAAGTGTCGGAGTTCCTGCTGCAACTGCGCAAGGACATGCTGGACGCCTTCGAGCTTGACGGGGGAGAGGAAATCCACTTCCGTGTCCGGCCCCGGGGGCTGCGCCGTGCGCTGCGCAACGTCATCGAGAACGCCCTGCGCTATGGCGGATCGGCGCGCGTGTCCTGGAGCGCGGATACCACCTCCGTTCTCATCCATGTCGAGGACGACGGCCCTGGCATCCCGGAAAGTGCGATGGAGGAGGTGTTCGAGCCGTTCTTCAGGATGGAGAAATCCCGCTCGCGCGACACGGGCGGGCATGGACTGGGGCTGTCGATCGCGCGCACGATTCTGCGGGGCCAGGGCGGCGATGTCACCCTGACGAACCGCGAGAGCGGTGGGCTGTCAGCCAGGATTTCAGTCCCGAGAGATCCGGAGAATGATGAAAGGAGAAAATCATGACACCACGTACAATTCTGATCGCTGCGGCGGGAATGACCACGGTTGCGACTCGCGGTCTCGCCCAGACATCTGAGGGCTATGGCCACATGATGTGGAGCGGCGGCTACGGCATGGGAGGCGCCTTGATGATGCTGGTCTTTTGGGGGCTCATTATCGCGCTCATCGTGTTCGTGGTCCGGTGGCTGACCGTCAATGACCGCACATCCGCCCGCCGCGACGGCTCTCTGGCGATCCTGCGCGAGCGCTTCGCCAAGGGCGAGATCGACGAAGAGGAGTTCGAGCGGCGCAAACGGACGCTCGGCAGCGACTAAAGCAGCGGAACACGATCTTAGTCGCAGGCGGCGGCCGCCTCCAAGGCGCCCTTGATCCTCCCCGGCGGCTGTTGCCTGCAACGATCCTCTCGAAGGAGGAGAACATGACTCCGCATTCCGGGAACCATCGCGATGGCAACGCGCCCAAGGGCTCCGATAAATCGACCGATCCCGTCTGTGGCATGCAGGTCGAGATGAGCAGCGACGCATTGGCGCGCGAATATGGCGGAGAGATCTTTTTCTTCTGTTCCGAGGAGTGTCGCGAGACGTTCGACAAGGATCCGTGGTTCTACGCCTCCGGCCGTTCGGAGACGACGCGCCAGGCCGTCCAGCCCGGCACGCAATGGAGCTGTCCGATGCATCCCGAAATCGTCCGCGACGAACCCGGGAGCTGCCCGATCTGCGGCATGGCGCTGGAGCCGATGGTCCCCTCGGATGAGACGAGCGGGGAACTTGTGGATTTCACGCGCCGGATGTGGATCAGCGCCGCGGCGGCCGTGCCGCTGATAATCCTCACGATGGGTGAACTTTTGGGGCTGCCGGTCCGCGATTGGCTCGGCCATCGCATTGCAACCTATCTGGAATTCCTGCTTGCCGCGCCGATCGTTCTTTGGGCAGGGCAGCCGTTTTTCCGACGCGGCCTGGACTCGGTCCGCAGTCTGTCGCCCAAAATGTGGACGCTGATTTCGCTCGGTGTCGGGGCGGCCTATGTCTATTCGCTTTTCGCCACCTTCGCGCCCGGCGTGTTCCCGGCGCAATACCGGAAGGGGGACGGGGTCGGCACCTACTTCGAAGCCGCGGTCTTCATCATCACGCTTGTCTTCGTCGGCCAGGTGCTCGAACTGCGTGCCCGCGAGCGCACCGGCGATGCGATCCGTGCGCTGATGGACCTGGCCCCGAAGACAGCGCGGCGCATCCTGCCCGACGGCACGGAATACGACGCGCCGCTAGAGAACGTCGTCGAAGGCGACCTGCTTCGCGTCCGACCCGGTGACAGGGTCCCGGTGGACGGCGAGGTTGGCGGACCCCATCGAACTGCCGACCGGCCCCATGGTGCTGGCGGCCGCCGGTGGGTTGCTCACGGAGTTCATTTCGCTGGGGCTGATCTGGAAGCAGAGCAGGAGCGACCTGAACGTCCGCGGCGCGCTCTGGCACATCATCCAGACCTTCGTGGGCAGCCTTCTCATCATCGTAACCGCACTGGTGATCAGGTTTACCGGATTCCTGCTGATCGACCCGCTCCTCGGCATGGTCTTTGGCATTGTCCTGCTCTGGGCCAGCCTGGGCATTCTCAAGGAGTCGGCGCACCTGCTGATGGAAGGGACCCCACCCGAGGTCAGTCTCTCTGACGTTGCCCGTGCGCTCGAAGATCTCGACGGCGTCCTGGACGTACACCACATTCATGCCTGGGCGCTGACAGCGGGAAACATGTCTTTTCGGGTCATCTGCGTGCCCGATATGATGCGGATCCCCAGGCGGTGTTGAAAGCAGCCCACAGCCTGTTGCGCGAGCGCTTCGGCATTTTCTTCGTCACCCTGCAGGTCGAGGATCGCTGTCTGGACGAAAGCGGCGCGGAATCGATCGACGTAACGCGGCGGGACAGACGGGCGCCGGGGGCGACGTGACCCGGACGCCGATCAGATGGCGGATTGATGACCGGGACGCGGCTTTTACGCTCAACTCCTAGCGACTTTTATCCATGTGGTCATGCCGGCGGCAGCATGCGCCAGCATGTGACAATGAAACAGCCAGTCGCCGGGATTGTCCGCCACGAAGGCGATCTCGCGCGTCTCGCCCCGCTGCACCAGCAGCGTATCGCGCAGCGGTCCGAGACTGTCGCTATCCTTCATGACTTCCCGGAAATGCATCCCGTGCAGGTGCATCGCGTGGGGGAAAACGGTGTCGTTGACGATTCGGATGCGCAGCGTCTCGCCCAAGGCCGCCTTGACCAGCGGCGCGTCGGCTCGGCCGACAGTGCCGTTGAAGGCCCAAAACTGTCCTCGCTCGGCCAGCTCGCGGAACGCCAGGCGCTTGCCCCCGTAGGTCGCGGCCTGCAGCCGCCCCATGGCGCCGCCCTCCATGACAAGAGTAACCGTCCTGGCCCCTGCCACGCCCGGCACGGCCTGGCGCGGGTTGGGCGGCAGTGCTCCGGGGGCAGGGCGCGGTTTGGACGCGGCGCTGCCAGTGATGTCCCAGGCCACCTGCGACCACCACTTTCCGTCGTCGTCCATGTAGGCGAGATGGGCGGTCTCTCCCTCCGCCGCAGTGACGTCCACGATCAGGTCCATGCGCTGCGCCGGGGCCAGGAGCAGCGTATCCTGCGCCGCGATGGGGCGCGCCAGCGGCATCCCGTCCAGCGCCATGACCCAGCCCTCGAGGCCGGCCAGCGAGAGTGTCAGAACCCGGGCACTGGCGGCGTTGATCAGCCGCAGGCGCAGGCGCTCGTTGGTGCGCGCCGCGCGTTGCAGGATGAAGCTGCCGTTGGTGGTGATGATGTTGCCCATTCGCCCGGCATGGCTCAGGTCGTGCCAGGCCCCGAAATCGCCGGAGATCTGCGCTGTTTCATGGTCGAGCCGCCAGTCGTCTAGGATCAGGGTTTCTTCCCGGTCGACGTCGGGTGCCTCCGGTTCTTCGACGATGAGCGCGCCATAAAGGCCCCGCGCCACCTGTTCGTAGGAGTTGGTATGCGCGTGATACCAGTAGGTGCCCGCATCCGGCAGGTCGAAGGCATAGTCGAAGGTCTCCCCCGGCGCGACCGACGCTTGGGTGAGCCCGGCCACCCCGTCCATCGCGTTGTCGATTCGGATGCCGTGCCAATGCACCGAGGTCGGCACCGGCAACTCGTTCATGAGACGCCGTTGCAGCCGCGCCCCCTGCCGGGCGCGGAGAAGCGGGCCGGGGGCCTGGCCCTCGAAGCCCCAGATGTCCGTCTCGGGATACCCCTCAGGCGCGAGCTGGGCCTTGCCCGGCCGCGCGACGAGGGCGCGGGGCGCGGTTTCGCTTCGCGACGGCATCGGCATCGCGAAAGCAGCGGCGGCCCCGAGCAGAAGGCCCCGGCGGTGGATTGTCATGGATGTGTTTCGGCTCATGTCATTCAATCCCGTTGGCGCGTTGCAATTCGCGGACATAGCGGGTGATCGATTTCACCTCGGCGCCGGTCAGCCCGTCCTGTGGCGGCATGCTCCCGAAGCGCCAGTGATGCGCGCGCACCCCGTTGCGCACCGCCAGCAGGAAGGCCGCGTCGGCATGATGCGACGGTTCGTAGATCTTGTGAACCAGCGGCGGTCCCATGCCGTTGCGCCCGGCGGCGTTTTCGCCGTGGCAGGCGGCGCAGACGGCGTCGAAGGCCCTCTTGCCCATCTGTGCCTGTCCCGAAAGCTCCTCGGGCAGCGCGACCTTGACCATCGACGCGCCCTCGGGCGGCGACTCGACGGTTCGCGGGCCGGTGGCGCCGGGGGGCTCATTCTGCACCATTGCGAAATACCCGGCCCCGCCGATTACGGCGACAGCAAGGGCGGCGACGATCATCTTGTTCATGGTCTTGTCTTTCCATTCTTTGGGGCGGCGCGGGGCCGCTTGTCTCGGGTCAGTCATCCCCGGCGTCCATCAGGTAGGTGGCCATCGCCCGCCGGTCCTCGGGGGTGAGCCAGGCGGTGCCCTGCCGGATCACCTCGCCCATGCCGCCGCCCAGCACGTCGCCGTCGGGCGCCACGCTGGATTTCAGCGCGAAGGCGAGGGTGTGCACGGTCCAGCCGTTGCGGGCGAGCGCCGCGGGCGTGATCGCCGGGGCGGTCTTGCCGCCGGGCATATCGTCGCTGCCGGCGAGCCGGGCCTCCATGCGCCGCCCGCCGAGCAGGTTGCGGTCGGTATGGCAGGCGCCGCAATGGGCCAGCCCGTTGACCAGCCACTTGCCGCGGTTCCATGCCTCTGTCTTGTCGGGTTGCGGCTCTGTCGCCGGCACGTTCAGGAAGGCCGCGCGCCAGAGCTTGAGCCCGAAACGCTGGTTGACCGGGAAGGGCACCTTGTTGGCCGGTTCGGGTTCCGCCACCGGTGGCACGGTCTGGAACGCGGCCCAGAGATCGGCAATGTCCTGGTCGCTCAGATGGCCATAAAAGGCATAGGGAAAGGCGGGGTAATAGGGATCGCCCCCGGGCGAGATCCCCTGGCGCGCCGCCTTGGCGAAATCCGCGATATCCCAGGTGCCGATGCCGTGGGTGATGTCGGTGGTCAGGTTGGGCGGCACGAAGCTGCCGAAGCCCGAGGCGATGGGCGCGCCCCCGGCGAGCGGTGCGCGCCCCGATGCCGGGTCGGAATGGCAGGCGATGCAGCCCCCCGCCCGCGCCAGGTAGGCGCCGCGTTCCACATTGCCCTCCAGCTCGGCCAGCTTCACCGGCCGACCCACCGGCCAGACGGCGAGGGCGGCACTGCCCGCCGCGATCAATCCGACCGCGGCGAGCCCAAGTCTTCCGACCGCGACCATGATCAGGCGTCGTCCTTGCGAAACCGGTCATGGCAGGCGGCGCAGACCTGGGTGGTCATGGCGAAGGCGCCGTCGGCGGGCATCTGTCCGATCTGCTCGGCGCTCATCCGCATCGCGCCCCCGGCAGTGCCCATCATCATGCCGCTGCCCATCATGGAGCCACTGCCCATCATCGTGCCGCTGTCCATCATCCCGCCGGCGCCGTGCAGGCCGTTATCGGCGGCCCGGGACAGGCCTTCGGCCATCACGCCGAGCGTTTCGGCCAGCTCCGCGAAGCGGTCCCAGTCCTGCCAGATCGCCGGCAGCGCCTCGGAGGGGGCCTCCGTCGAGCCCGCGGGGAAATCCCCGGTCAGCGCCGCGCCGGAATGGCGGCGGAAGGTGTCGGCGGCGCGACGCACGGCATCCGCATCATAGGCGGCGGTGCCGGACATCATCGGGGCGACGGATTTCACCGCCTCTTTCATTTCCTTCATGGCGCCCATGCGGTCCTTGACGACGCCGGTGGCGCCGGAATGGGCCAACGCGGCAACGCTGAGCAGCGACGCCAGGGCGGCGCCGGTCACGGTCTTTCGGGGTGTCATAATGTTCTCCTGTGTCTGATCCGGTTCCCGACCCGAAGGTCACGACAGGATCAGGCGCGCGGAGGCGGCGGGTCGGACACCAGGGTCAGGGAGCGGCCACGCCGCTCTCTCAGGGGATGCTGGGTTGCCAGACAGGCGGGCTGATGCGCCGACCCGGCCTGCACCAGGGGCAGCACCTGTGCGTGGCAGGAGTGTCCGGCGTCACAGTGTTCGGACGTCCCTAGCTCGACGGTTTCGTCATCCTGGACGACAACATCGCCGGGCGCGTCCATATGCATCCCGTGCGCCTGGGCCGGAGCGGACCAGAACGCAACAAGGCCGATTACGACGGCGATGATGGTGACTGCAAGTGTTTTCACGATGCCCGGCTAACGACCTCTTCCTTGCGCCAGTTTCGTGATCAGGGCAAAACTGTCAACTCCTGCAGGTGCAGGTCGAGGCGATGGGATAACGATGCCGCAGTCTCGGCAGCGTGCCCCAGCCGATATGCTCGGTCAGCTGTGCGCACGCGTGCAAATGCCTCCCGGACAAGAGCACATGGAGAAGATGACACGCCGTTCGAAGATTGGATCGTCGTCTGGGGTGACTCCGATCTGCCGCTGGCTGGTTACCTTCCCGCAGAAGCACTGAGAGGCGCCATGGCGGGCGCTTTGCTTACTGCATCTCACCAATGCCGTATTCGCTGTTAGTGTGTGTTCTAGGCGCCCATGGTTTTGATGCTGTGACCGCCCCCCGACGGCATCGATGTGCCAAGGTGGGTCTGCAATGATCCACAAAAGGAGGACGGTCATGTCGGATATTTCCACGGTCGGGCTCGATCCGTTGGCCGACAGGTGAATGCGCAGCAATCACCGACAGGCTGGCGAAGAATGTGTTTCAGGGTCATGGAGCCGGCGGCGCGGGTCGAGCGGTCTTGCGCAAGAAGCTGCGGCGAGCGCAGGAAGATTGTTGAGGAAGGGCTTGCCAACATCGACGAAGAGCCGGTGCTGCTTCATCTGACTATGGCATATCGCCATCAGAAAGAATTCGAACGCTTGCTTCACACGATCAACGACGATGAGTGTCGTGCCGAAGCAACCCAGATCATCCGGTCACTTGTGGACCAAATGTCCTTGCTCCTGACGAGGATGGCTGCGATCTGCAGATTGATCTGAACGGCGACCTTGCCGGGGTCATCTCGATAGCCCGCAAGGGCGAGGAACCGCTGGAAACCAGCGATTTTGAAACAATGGTACTGAAATTGGTAGCGGAGGAGGGACTTGAACCCCCGACACGCGGATTATGATTCCGCTGCTCTAACCAACTGAGCTACTCCGCCACGAGTGAGAGGCATTTAGGGGAGTCGGCCGGAGGGGTCAAGCGGGAATTGGCCGGTTTTCGGTTGTTGCCGCGCTCGTCGCGACCAAGGTGTTTGCGCCGACGGTCATTCCGCCCGGGCGGCCATGCGGCGGATGAAGTCGGCGCAGGCCTCCGGCGCGGTGATGGGCAGCATGTGGCCCCGGTCCGGCAAAGTCCCGACGCTCAATCCGAAGCCCTCCATCGGTGTGCCGTGCCGCGCCGGATCCAGCACCGCATCCCCGGCGCCGAACAAAACGCCGCCGGGGGTTACCAGGCCATCGGCATAGCGCGCCTGCTGCGCGCGGATACCGGAATTTGCGGCCATGTAATCGGCCGAAGCGGCGATGAAGGCCCCAGGCCGCAGACCCAGAGCGCCGCCGCCGCGCACCAGGAAATCCGCGGGGCAGGGTTCGGGGCGGAACACCTCTTCCAGAACCTTGGCGGCGGTGCGCCGCGCCACCGGAACGGCAAGGGTGTGGCCGATCGCCCGTCGCATCAGGGGGGAGGCGACCGCAAGCCCCTGAAAGGCGCCGGTTTCGGTGTTCTGCTGGTGGGTCAGCGGGCTGATCAGCGCCAGCGCGGCGGCCCCCTTTGGCCGGTCCAGCGCCATCGCCAGCGCCACCGCGCCGCCCAGCGAATGCCCCACGAGCACGGGCCGCGTCACGTCCAGACCCTCCAGCAAGGCCCAGATCATCCGCGCCTGTTCCGGCAGGGCGGCGAGATCGTCGCTGTCGCGGGTGGAGTAACCGCAGCCGGGCCGGTCCAGCGCGATCACGCGGAGCTCGTCCTTGAGCAGGTCGGTCACGCCGTAGGTGAAATGCTGCAACTGCCCCGACAGCCCGTGAATCAGCACCACGGCGGGCGCGTCTCGCGGGCCCAGGTCGACGTAGTGGATGGCACCACCCGGCACCTTGCGAACCGATCCCGCGCGCGGCACCAGGTTTTCCACGTCCCGCCCCAGGTATCGGGTCCATGCCGCCAGCGCCGCCATCAGCGCCGCGATCACCAGGATCAGACCGATCAGAATGCTTGCCAAGGCTCAGCTCCCTTCTTTTTCGGGCCCCGCCGGCGACGCTGTGTGCACGGCAAGATAGGGCGCGAAATTGCACGAATTTCCGCCTGAATGGTACGAGGATGCCGCGTCAGTCTGCATCCAGATCCGACAGCGCCGGGCGCGGCAGCCGGTCGAGCAGGTGGAACACCGCCGCGCGGCAATCCGGCCCCGGCCAGTCCGGCGGGAAGAAGGCCGTGGGCAGATCGGGCATGCGCAGCACCACCCGGCGCCAACGGTGCACGATCAGCATCCGCAGGGTGGCGGTCTGCAGCGGCGTGATCCCCCCCTCTGCGGGTAGCAGCGCGGCGGCGCGCTCCAGCGCGTCGAGCAGGCTGTGGCAGCTTTCGGCAAGATCCTCGGGGCAGGCGCGCGCCCTGACCCAGTCGGGCACCGCGCGGGCGCGCACATCGAAACTCATCAATTCTTCGCTGGCCTCCGGCGCCGGGCCGGCCCCCAGTGCCGCGTTGCGCGCCAGGCTGAAGTAGTCGGCGGTGAGCAGCATCTCGTCCAGCGCCGACTGGCCGGAGCCGTCCTCGGCGATCAGCAGGTGCCAGTCGGCGGGGGTGTCGGGCACGCGCGTGTAGATGCGCGGCGTCACCTCCGCGCTGCGGGCACGGCCGAACTCGGTCAGGTAATGGGCGCTGGCCCGGCCCGTGCGGGCGCTGTCGATCCAGCCATCCTTGCGCAAGCGGTGCAGCGCGACGCGGATCGCCTCGGGCTTGATGCCCATCGGCATGATGATCCGCGACAGCGCGCTGCCGCTGAGCCGGTCGCCGGGTTTCTGCGCCAGATCGCCGAACAGCGACACGATGATCGACCAGACCCGCTGGTTCTGCGGGTCGGTCAGGGTCCGGGCGCAGGCCTCGAACCAGGTTTGCGGGGGTTCCTCCATGACCTCAGGTTATCGCCGCCTTGCCCGACGTACCATCCTGAAATCACGGAGTTTCACATGGTTTCCCCTGCGCCGGTCAGAACGCGTTCATGGTCAAAAGCTCGTACTCCGCGACCTTCTCGTCGTCCTGGTTGGTCAGGGTGACATGCCAGCGCACCTCGCCGTACTCCTCGTTGCGCGGGGTCTTGTGTTTGACCGTCAGGCGCACCTTGATGCTGTCACCGGCGCTCACCGGCTTCATGAACCGCAGGTTGTCGAGGCCGGTGTTGGCCAGAACCGGCCCCTCGTTCGGCTCGACGAAGAGGCCCGCCGCGAAGGACAGCAGCAGATAGCCATGCGCCACCCGGCCGGGGAAGAACGGGTTCCGCTTCGCCGCCGCATCATCCATGTGGGCGTAGAAGGTATCGCCGGTGAACGTCGCGAAATGCTCGATATCCTCAAGCGTCACCACGCGCGACGCGCTGTGCAGCGTCTCGCCGATCGCCAGTTCGCCGAATTTGCGGGTAAAGGGATGCGCCGGGGCCTCGATCTCGGCAGCGCCCGGCACCCACTGTTTGCCGATGGCGCTGAGCATGTCGGGCGAGCCCTGGATCGCGGTGCGCTGCATGTAGTGCTTGACCCCGCGCACGCCGCCCATCTCCTCGCCGCCGCCGGCGCGGCCCGGCCCACCATGCACCAGATGCGGCAGGGGAGAGCCGTGGCCGGTGCTCTCCTTCATCGAGGTGCGGTCGTTGATATAGATCCGCCCGTGATAGGCGCCCGCGCCGATCGCAACCGCGCGCGCGACGCTTGGGTCATGGGTGATGACCGAGGCCACCAGCGAGCCCTGGCCGCGCTTGGCGATCTCTATCGCGTGGTCCAGATCGCGGTATCCCATGACGGTCGAGACCGGACCGAAAGCCTCGGTATCATGCACGCGCTGGGCGGTGTCGGGGTCGGCGCAGTGGAACAGCATCGGCGGCAGAAAGGCCCCTTTGGCGGCATCGGCGCCCACCACCTCGAAATTCTCCGGGTCGCCGAACACCCGTTCCGCCTCGGAGCCGATCAGCGCCGCCTTTGCCAGCACGTCCTGTTTCTGCTGGATCGAGACCAGCGCCCCCATGCGGGTGCCCTCCAGTCGCGGATCGCCGATCACGGTTTTGGCCAGCCGCGCGCTCAGCGCCTCGATCACCGCATCCACCTGCGATTCGGGGGCGATGATGCGGCGGATCGCGGTGCATTTCTGCCCCGCCTTGGCGGTCATCTCGCGGCTGACCTCCTTGACGAAGAGATCGAACTCCGGCGTGCCGGGCACCGCATCCGGCCCGAGGATCGAGGCGTTCAGACTGTCCTGCTCGGCGACGAAGCGCACCGAGTTTTCAAGGATGGTCCTGTTCGAGCGCAACATCAGCGCGGTATCGGCCGAGCCGGTAAAGCTGACCACGTCCTGCATCCCCAGCCGGTCCAGCATGTCGCCAAGCCCGCCGGCGACAAATTGCAACGCGCCCTCGGGCAGGAGGCCGCTCTCCAGTATCAGCCTGACCGCCAGTTCGGTGACGTAACAGCTGTTGGTCGCGGGTTTCACGATGGCCGGAACCCCGGCCAGCAGGGTCGGGGCCAGTTTCTCCAGCATGCCCCAGACCGGGAAGTTGAAGGCGTTGATATGCACCGCCACCCCGTGCAGCGGGGTGCAGATGTGCTGCCCCATGAAGGTGCCGGTGCGGCCCAGCTGCTCCAGCTCGCCATCAAGGAAAACATGGTCGTCGGGCATCTCGCGCCGACCCTTTGCGGCGAAGACGAACATCGTGCCGATGCCGCCGTCGATGTCGATCATGTGATCGGATTGCGTGGCGCCGGTGTCGAAGGAGATATCGTAAAGCGCCTGCTTGTTGGCGTTCAGGTGCTGACCCAGCGCCTTGAGCATGCGGGCGCGGTCGTGGAAGGTCATCGCGCGCAGCGCCGGGCCGCCGACCTCGCGGGCGTGGTCCAGCATCGCCTGCACGTCGAGCGCCGAGTTGCCCGCGCTGGCGATCACATCGCCTGTGATGGCGCTGGCGATGTCGCGTGCGCCAGCGCCAGGCGCGATCCATTCACCGGCGGCGAAACTGGAAATCTTTTGAATGCTCATGGAAATTGATCCTCTCTCCCGGGGTGGCCACGACCCTGTGACAGTGGCCAGGATGTTTGAAACAAATATTGACCGTCCGGTCGGTTTATGCAAGGAGTTTGTCAACTGACGGGCAGCAGGGACGGTCACGCGACCGAGGTCCTGCCGTCAGCGCAGGACACGTCAAGGAGGGGCAAGGGCGACATGTCGGACACCATTCTGACCACCGATCACGGCACTTGGGTCGAGATCACTCTGAACCGGCCGGAGCGGCTGAACAGTTTCACCGAAGAGATGCACCATGCCCTGCGCGCCGCCATCGAGGCGGCCCGTGACGCCGGCGCGCGGGCGATCCTTCTGACCGGGGCCGGGCGCGGCTTCTGCGCCGGGCAGGACCTGGGCGACCGCGACCCGCGCAAGATGGACGGCCCGCCCGACCTGGGCCACACCGTGCGCACCTTTTACGCGCCGCTGGTCAACCTGATGCGGTCGTTGAACTTCCCGGTGATCTGCGCGGTCAATGGCGTGGCTGCCGGCGCCGGCGCCAATATCGCGCTGGCCTGTGACATGGTTCTGGCCGGTGAGAGCGCCAAGTTCATCCAGTCGTTTTCCAAGGTCGGGCTGATCCCCGACACCGGGGGCAGCTGGCACCTGCCGCGCCTGCTGGGCGAGGCGCGCGCCAAGGGGCTGGCCTTTACCGCCGAACCGCTCAGCGCGCAAAAGGCCGAGGATTGGGGTCTGATCTGGAAGGCGCTGCCCGACGACGCGCTGATGGACGAGGCGCGCGCGCTGGCCGCAAAGCTTGCGGGCGGTCCGACGCTGGGCCTCGGCCTGACCAAGCAGACGATCCAGGCCGCCGCCACCGATACGCTGGCCGAGCATCTGGAACTGGAAGCGGAGGCAATGAAGACCTGCGGCGAGAGCGAAGATTACGCCGAGGGCGTCGCCGGTTTTCTCGAAAAGCGCGCACCGGTGTTCAAGGGAAAATGACCATGACGCCGAAACAACGGGCCGAGAAATCGGCCGCCGTCATGTGGGCCAAAGACAACGCCTCGAAATGGGCGGGCATGGCGATCACCCATGTCGACGAGGGCACCGCGACGCTGGAACTGACGGTCGAGGCGCATCACTGCAATGGCCACGCGATGTGTCACGGCGGCGTGATCTTCATGCTGGCCGACAGCGCCTTTGCCTCTGCCTGCAACAGCCGCAACCAGTCCACCGTCGCCCAGCACAACCTGATCAACTATCTGGCCCCGGGCAAGCAGGGCGACCGGCTGACGGCAACCGCGCGTGAGGTCAACCTGACCGGGCGCAACGGCATCTATGACGTGACAGTGACCAATCAGGATGGCCAGAGAATCGCGGAATTCCGGGGCATGTCCCGCGCGATCAAGGGCCATCTTTTCGACGAATGACCTGGTGAGGAGGACGCCATGAAGGACCTGACCCCGAACAAAGCCGACCTTGACCCGATCGAGATCGCCTCGCGCGATGAGATCGAGGCGCTGCAACTCGGCCGCCTGAAATGGTCGCTGCGCCATGCCTATGACAACGTGCCGATGTACCGCCAGCGGTTCGACGCCGCCGGCGTGCATCCCGACGACCTGAAATCGCTGTCGGACCTGTCCAAGTTTCCGTTCACCTACAAAAAAGACCTGCGCGACAACTATCCCTTTGGCCTGTTCGCGGTGCCGCGCGAGCAGATCATGCGGCTGCATGCCTCCTCGGGGACCACTGGCAAGCCGACCGTGGTGGGCTATACCAAGCAGGATATCGAGAACTGGGCCGATCTGGTCGCACGCTCGCTGCGCGCCGCCGGGTTGCGGTCGGGCAATATCGTGCACAACGCCTATGGATACGGGTTGTTCACCGGCGGCCTCGGCGCCCATTACGGGATCGAACGGCTGGGCGCCACCGTGGTGCCTATGAGCGGCGGGCAGACCGAAAAGCAAGTGACCCTGATCGACGATTTCAAGCCCGACGGCATCATGGTCACGCCCTCCTACATGCTCAACATCCTTGAACAGTTCCACAAGGCGGGGTTGGACCCGCGCGACTGCTCGCTCTCGGTCGGCGTGTTCGGGGCCGAACCCTGGACCGACGCCATGCGCCACGAGGTCGAGCAGGCCTTTGACATGCACGCGGTCGATATCTATGGCCTCAGCGAAATCATGGGTCCGGGCGTGGCCAACGAATGCGTCGAGACCAAGGACGGGCCGGTGATCTGGGAGGATCATTTCCTGCCCGAGATCATCAACCCCGAGACCGGTGAACCGGTGGCCGATGGCGAGATGGGAGAACTGGTGTTCACCACCCTCACCAAGGAGGGGCTGCCGATGATCCGTTATCGCACCCGCGACCTGACGCGCCTGCTGCCGGGCACCGCGCGCAGCATGCGGCGGATGGAAAAGATCACCGGGCGCAGCGACGACATGATCATCCTGCGCGGCGTCAACGTCTTTCCGACCCAGATCGAGGAGCAGGTGATCGCCACCGGCGGGCTGACCAACCACTTCCAGATCGAGCTCTATCGCTCGGGCCGGATGGACGCGATGCGCGTGCACGTGGAATGTGCCGGCGACAGCACCGACGAGGCCTCCAAGACCGCCGCGGTGCGGATGCTCTACAAGCGGATCAAGGATGTGGTCGGCGTCTCGACCGAGATCAACATCAAGGATCCCGGCGAAGTGGAGCGCAGCCAGGGCAAGGCCGTGCGCGTCGTCGACAACCGCCCGAAGGAGTGACCCTTGGCCCGCACCATTGCCAAAGACCACGATCAGAAACGCGCCCAGATCCTCAAATCGGCGGCCAAGGTTTTCGCCGAGGAGGGGTTCGACCGCGCGTCGATGACCAAGCTGGCGGGTGAGTGCGGGATCTCCAAGGCGAATATCTATCACTACTACGACAGCAAGGATGCGATCCTCTACGACATCCTGGACAGCTACCTGTCCAACCTTCGCAATCGCATCCTTGCCGTCGATACCGGCGGGCTGACCCCCGAGGACCGGCTGCGCCGGGTGATCCGCGAGGTGCTGCGCGCCTACCAGGGGGCCGACCACGAACACCAGGTGCAGATCAGCGCGCTCTCGGCCCTGCCCGGGGATCAGCAGGACGAGATGCGCACCTATCAGCGCGACATGGTCAAATTCATGGGCGACTGCCTGCGCGAGGTCGCGCCGGAGGTGTTCGAGGACAATCCCGACAAGCTGCGCGGCGCCACCATGTCGGTCTACGGCATGCTGAACTGGTACTTCATGTGGAATTCGGATGCCGACGCGCAGGAGCGCGACGATTACGCCGACCTGGTCTGCGACCTGACGCTCAAGGGGCTGGGCGGAATCTGATCGCCGCGCCGGTCACGCGCCGCGCGGAACGCGGGGCCGCCGTCAGGCGATCGCGTCGTTGAGCCAGCCGACGACGCGCCGCGCTTGCTCCAAAGCTGCCTCTGCACTGGGGTATTCCTCAAGCCCGTGATGGCCGATGCCGTACCAGCCCCGCCCGTCTTCCGGATCGCACCGGAACTCGTCGAACCCGTAGGTCCCGTCCGGACGCAGGAACACGTCGACGCAGATCGTTTCACCATCCAGGTTGATCGAGCGGATGACCTTGTTGATGTGCGCCATGAGACCTCGCGGAGTTGATTTCGGCCGGTTGTATGCCGGGGCGGGGGGCGGTCAATTCCCAAACGCCCCGATGAGAGTGGTGAGTACGTCCCGCCTTTACCCCGCCGAGACCCGCGGCACGATATCGCGGCGGATCTGCTCGCCCATGCTGTGGCGGGCGCGTTCCATGTCGTGCTCCAGCTGCAGATGCACCCAGAAATCCGCCGCGGTGCTGAAATACCGCGCCAGCCGCAGCGACAGTTCCACCCCGACGCTGGACTTGCCGGCCAGCACGTCGGTGATCCGCCCCTCCAGCACGTTGACCGACCGGGCCAGGTCCTGCGCGGTGATGCCCAGCGGCTCCAGGTACTCGGTCCGCAGCACCTCGCCGGGGGCGGGGCAGAGAAACACCGGCCCCTCTGCCGCCTCCGCCTCGCCTGGCGGGGTCAGCTGAAACTCGGTGGCAAAGCCCGCCGCCTTCCACGCATCCAGCCCGCCGGTCATGTGGGTGACGCCCTCGTGCCCCTCGTTCAGCAGCATCTTGCCCGCCGCCTCGGAGCGTTTGCCGACCGCGCAATGAAGCACCAGCCGCTTGCCCGGCAAGGTGGGGAAGAGTTCGGGATCGAAGCTCGACAGTGGCAGCAGCAGCGCCCCGGCGATATGCTCGACCTCGTATTCCGAGGTCTCGCGCACATCGACCAGCACGATCTCGTTGCGGTCGAGCCAGTCGTTGACCTGTTGCACGTCGGCGGCCTGAACCGCCGTCCCCGGTTTGCCTGACATCTCGCCCCCTCCCAGTGGTGACAGGAGCGCAAGTCTGGGCGATTTCCCGCGCGGTTGCAATCGTCGCGCGGGGATCGGGGTCAGGCGGGAACCGCCAGCCCCAGCCGTTTCAGCACCGCGCCGGCTTCGGCCTCCCAGCGGGCCTTCAGTTCGGCGTTGGTCGCCCGCCGCAGCCCCATTGCCTTGAGGCTGTCGGATTTGGTCGAGGTGGTCGAGCCAAAGCTCGCCGCCACCCGGGGCCACCAGTAATCGACGCTGCCCTGCAGCGCGTCCTCGCCGCGCTCAACCAGCTTGATTACGCCCTCCTCGGCCAGTTCGGCGTGACGTGCCTCGACCGGTGCGATGGCGCGGAACGCCTCGGCCAGCGGCTGGTACGAGACCATCGAGAATTCCGCCATCTGCACCGCCACCGCGCGGCCCATCAGCAGGTTCATCACCACCGCGTCGGCCCAGCCCTCCAGCGGATAGTTGAACACCGCTAGCCGCATGTCCCGCTCGGTGCGCGCGGTGCCGATATCGGCGCCCCGCTCCAGCCGCGCGGTCCAGGGATGGTGGTTGGCATAGCGCTCGGTATCGGCGCCGAAATCGCCCATGATGCGCAGCACCCGGTCGGCGTTGTCGGTCTTTTCCAGCACGATCTTGGCGGCGGCGATCCGCTCCTTGATGCCGGGGCCTGCGTTGATGATGTCGGCAAACCCGGCGGCGCCCGCCAGCTCGCTGTCGACAAAGGTCGCCATCAGTTTCATCAGTTCGGCGCGATAGCGCGGCGGCACGTTGGCCGGGTTGCTCAGAACCCCGCCCTGGGCCAGGTAGCTTTCGATGCTCATGTCTTCGGCCATGGTCAGCCCCCCTTACTGGTCGTAATCGACCGTGACGGTATCGGTGAGCGGATAGGACTGGCACGACAGCACATAGCCCTTTTCCACCTCGTAATCCTCCAGCGCGTGGTTGGCGACCATCTCGACCTCGCCCTCGATCACCTTGCAGCGGCACGTCGAACAGACCCCCGCCTTGCAGGCATAGGGCGCGTCCATCGCGTTCTCCAGCGCGGCGTCGAGGATCGAGATGTCCTTGCCCATGGTGATGGTCTGGGTCGCCCCGTCCAGCGTGATCGCCGCCGTGGTCTGGTTGGCGCCGCTGGCCGCGTCCTTGCTCACCGCCTTGCGCTTGAGCCGCCCGGGCTGGGCGCTGGCAAAAAGCTCGAACTTGATCTGGGCGTCGTCCAGCCCATGCGCACGCAGCGCCGCCGCGATGCCCAGCATCATCGGTTCCGGCCCGCAGATAAAGGCGGTGTCGACCGATCCGATGTCGATCCAGTGCTTAAACAGTTCGCCGCATTTCTCTTGCGTCACCAGCCCGGTGAACAGGTCGATCTCCTGGGTGTCGGTTTCCAGAACGTGGATGACGTTCAGCCGCCCCATGTAGAGGTTCTTGAGGTCCTCCAGCTCCTCGCGGAACATGATCGTGTTCACGCCCTTGTTGGCATAGACCAGCGTGAAACTCGACTTCGGCTCGCGCGAGAGCGTGGTCTTGAGGATCGACAGCACCGGGGTGATGCCCGAGCCACCGGCAAAGCCGAGGTAACTGCGCTCGGCGCCCGCGTCGATCGCGGTGTGAAAACTGCCCATCGGCGCCATCGCCTGTACCCGGTCGCCGACCTTCAGCTCCTCGTTGGCCCAGGTGGAAAAGGCGCCGCCATCGACCCGCTTGATGCCCACCTGCAGGATGCCGTCATCCTTGCCGGCGCAGATCGAATAGCTGCGGCGCAGCTCCTCGCCGTCGAAATCGTGGCGAAAGGTCAGGTACTGGCCTTGGATGAAATCAAAGGCGGCCTCGTCGCCGTCCTGCGGTTTCAGCGTGACCACCACCGCGTCGCGGATGGTCTTGTGGATATCGGTCACGGTCAGATCGTGGAAACGCGCCATCTGCTTCTCCTCAGATGCACTTGAAATAATCGAAGGGTTCGAGACAGTCCTTGCAGCGCCAGGTGGCCTTGCACGGGGTCGAGCCGAACTGGCTGACCTTCTCGACGTTCTCGGACCCGCAATGCGGGCAGCGGTCGGGGCCACCGGCGGGCTGGGGCGGCGCGATGCCGAATTCCTCCAGCTTGGCACGACCCTCCTCGCTCAGCCAGTCGGTGGTCCAGGCCGGCGACAGCTGCCGCTTCAGCTCGATCTTCTCGATGCCGTGGCCGCGCAGCGCGGTCTCGATATCGAGGTTGATGATCGAGGTCGCCGGGCAGCCAGAATAGGTCGGCGTGACGGTCACGACCAGCGTATCGTCGTCCTGCCAGGCCACATCGCGGATGATGCCCAGATCGGTGAGCGAGATCACAGGGATCTCGGGGTCCGGGACGGCAGAGAGCCATTCCCAGACCTGTTCAACGCTTGGATGTGTCATCGGTCTTACCAGCTGGCGCCGGGATAGGCCCGCTGCAACCATTGCATCTGGGTCAGGATATGGCCCAGGTGCTCGGTATGCATGCGCCCGTCACGCCCGCCCTTGTGGGCGAACCGGCCCTCGGGCATCTCCAGCGTCGCATCGGCCAGCACACGGCCGACCAGCGCGTCGTATTCCGCGCGCAGGCTGGCCGGATCGGGGGCGACCCCGGCCTCGACCATCGCCGCGTCCACCGCGTCGCCCTCGAACATCTCTCCGACATAGGGCCAGAGATAGGCCAGCGCCTCTTCCATCCGCTGATGGCTTTCCTCGGTCCCGTCGCCCAGCGCCACAACCGTGTCGGCCGAGCGTTCCAGGTGATAGGCCACTTCCTTGCTGGCCTTCTCGGCGATATCGGCCACCCGCTTGTCGCTGCTTTTCAGCAGCCGCCCCAGGTAGATCGAATGCCAGGCGTCGAACAGGAACTGGCGCATCAGCGTGCGGCCGAAATCGCCGTTGGGCACCTCGGTCAGCAGGACACTGCGGAAATCCCAGACGTCGCGCAGAAAGGCGAGCGCATCGGCGTCGCGGCCCTTGCCCTCGACCTCGCCCGCCAACCCGAGCCAGAGCTGGGTCTGGCCGATCAGGTCCAGCGCGGTATTGGCCAGCGCGATATCCTCTTCCAGAACCGGCGCGTGGCCGCACCATTCGCTGACCCGGTGGCCGAGAACCAGGGTGTTGTCCCCCAGCCGGCAGAGGAATTCGAACAGGGCCGCGTCGCCCGATTGCACCTGCCCGCTCATCACATCGCCCCCACTTCCTCGGGGATGTCGAAAAAGGTCGGGTGACGATAGACCTTGGATTCGCTCGGCTCATAGAGCGGGCCCTTGTCGCTGGGCGAGGAGGCGGCGATATGTTTCGCCTCGACCACCCAGATGCTCACGCCCTCGTTGCGGCGGGTATAGACGTCGCGCGCGTTCTTGATCGCCATCTCGGCATCGGGGGCGTGCAGGCTGCCGACATGGCGGTGCGACATGCCGTGCTGTCCACGGATGAATACTTCCCAAAGGGGCCATTCGTTCTTCATGGTATCTCCTCCTGGCACCGGCCGGGGTTTATGCCGCGCCGGAAACTGGGTCGTGGTCCGGCGGCCCGTGCCGCCGATCCGGTAAAATGTGCTCTTACTCTGCCGCCACCTTGGCGGCGGCTTTCTTGCGGGCATGGGCCATCATCGCATCGCGCACCCATTTGCCCTCTTTCCAGGCCTCCTGGCGGGCGGTCAGCCGGTCGGTATTGCAGGGGCCGTTGCCCTTGAGCACGTCGAAGAATTCCTTCCAGTCGGGCTCGGCGAAATCGTAGTGCCCGCGCTCCTCGTTCCACTTGAGGGTCTCGTCGGGAACAGTCAGGCCAAGGTATTCGGCCTGTGGCACGGTCTGGTCGACGAATTTCTGGCGCAGCTCGTCGTTGGTGTTGATCTTGATCTTCCAGGCCATCGACTGAGCCGAGTGCACCGATTCCTTGTCCGAGGGACCGAACATCATCAGCGAGGGGAACCACAGCCGGTTCAGCGCGTCCTGCGCCATCCGTTTCTGCGCCTCGGTGCCCTGGGCCATCTTCATCATGATGTCATAGCCCTGCCGCTGGTGGAACGATTCCTCCTTGCAGATGCGGATCATCGCGCGGGAATAGGGCCCGTAGGATGTGCGCTGCAATGGCACCTGGTTCATGATCGCGGCACCATCGACCAGCCAGCCCACCGCGCCGATATCGGCCCAGTTGAGCGTCGGATAGTTGAAAATCGAGGAATACTTCATCTTGCCCGACAGCAGATCCTCGGTCAGCTCGTCGCGGGAAATGCCCAGCGTTTCGGCGGCGCAGTAGAGATACAGGCCGTGGCCCGCCTCGTCCTGCACCTTGGCCAGCAGGATCGCCTTGCGCTCCAGCGTGGGGGCGCGGGTGATCCAGTTGCCCTCGGGCAACTGGCCGACAATTTCGGAATGCGCATGCTGACCAATCTGCCGGATCAGCGTGGCGCGATAATCGTCGGGCATCCAGTCCTTCGGCTCGACCTTTTCGTTCGCGTCCACATGCGCCTGGAACCTGCGTTCCTCCGGCGTCATCTCCTCGGGGGATTTGACACCGGTTCCGGCGCTCTTGATCATCTGTGCATACATCTGGGGTCTCCTCCCGGGTTACACGCGCTCAAGGATCAGGGCGGCGCCCTGTCCAACTCCGACGCACATGGTGCACAGCGCATAGCGCCCGCCCGTGCGTTTCAACTGATAGGCCGCCGTCAGCACCAGCCGTGCCCCCGACATGCCCAGCGGGTGACCGATGGCGATGGCACCGCCGTTCGGGTTCACATGCGCCGCGTCGTCGGCCACGCCCAGCTCGCGCAGGGTGGCAAGACCCTGGCTGGCAAAGGCCTCGTTCAACTCTATCACATCCATCTGCTCGATGGTGAGTCCCGCCCGCGCCAGCACCTTGCGGCTGGCGGGAACCGGCCCGATGCCCATCACGCGCGGCTCGACGCCGGCGGCGGCCATTGCCACCACGCGGGCCATCGGCGTCAGGCCGTTGCTGGCCGCCGTCGCCTCGTTGGCCAGCAGCAGCGCCGCCGCGCCGTCGTTGACGCCGCTGGCATTGCCGGCGGTCACGCTCAGGTCGGGGCCGTTGACGCCGCGCAGCTTGGCCAGTTGCTCTGCCCCGGTGCCGGGGCGGGGATGCTCGTCGGTATCGACGACAAGGGGATCGCCCTTGCGCTGCGGGATGGTGACCGGGGTGATCTCCTCGGCAAAGACGCCGGCCTCATGCGCGGCGGCCCAGCGGGCCTGGCTGCGGGCGGCGAATTCGTCCTGGTCGGCGCGGCTGATATTGTAATCGGCGGCGACATTGTCGGCTGTCTCGGGCATCGAATCGATGCCGTACTGCGCCTTCATCTTCGGATTGACGAAGCGCCAGCCGATGGTGGTGTCATAGACCGCGTTGGCGCGGGTAAAGGCACTGGTCGCCTTGGGCATGACGAAGGGCGCGCGGCTCATGCTCTCGACCCCGCCGGCAATCGCCATGTCATAATCGCCCGCGCGGATCGCCCGGGCGGCCATGCCGACCGCGTCCATGCCGCTGGCGCAGAGCCGGTTGACAGTGGTGCCCGGCACGCCGACCGGCAGCCCGGCCAACAGGGCGGCCATGCGCGCGACGTTTCGGTTGTCCTCGCCGGCCTGGTTGGCATCGCCGTAGATCACGTCGTCGATGGCGGCCCAGTTGACCTGCGGGTTGCGTTCCATCAGCGCGGCGATCGGAATCGCGGCCAGGTCATCGGTGCGGACCTGGGACAGGGCCCCGCCATAGCGTCCGATCGGGGTGCGTTGTGCGTCGCAGATAAAGGCGTCCATGCGTTCGGTTCTCCAGTCTTTCCGTTCTCAATAGGTGACCGATTGGTCGGGTAATACGGCCGGAGGCGATTCGGGGCAAGTGAAATGTAACGAAAAATGGCAAACGTCAAATTTTTCGTAACACAACGCGGATCTCCCCCTCCGGCTCCACATACCCAGTTCTGGGCAGTTCGGGCCAAGGGGACAAGTCGAAATGACTCTGCCCTGTGCGAGACGGTCCCGACCGGGCAGACTGTACAAAACGCCGTGAAAACTCCCCACTTCGGGCTGGCAGTCAGGGATTTGCGGTGGAATCAATGGGCCAGCCCCGCCGCCCGGGAAGGATCACCCATGCCCCGCATCGCCCCCTTGCTGATCGCCGCCGCGCTGCTTCTCGGCGCGGCCGCCCCGCCCAGCGCCCAGGTCGCCGACAGTTTCGCGACGCTGCCCTATCTCGCCGAGACCGACCCCGACGCGGCGCTGGACGAGATCCTGCAACTGACCGCCCGGCACGACCCCGATCCGCGCGCGATCTACGACCTCTACCGCATGGCGGCCAGCTTGCTGATCGAGGGGGGCCAGGTCGAGGCGGCGGCCCAGGCGATTGCCAAACTGGCGGCCCTCGCGGCGCAGAACCGCGACAATCTGGGTCTGGACCC
>Ga0070728_10001214_pt1 | contig 40609 bp, 35 predicted proteins | sample tdDd471_FD_66723 | JGI IMG/M metagenome (GOLD analysis project Ga0070728, IMG submission 66723) | Marine sediment microbial communities from the Atlantic coast under amendment with organic carbon and nitrate - tdDd47.1 | ecosystem: Environmental > Aquatic > Marine > Coastal > Sediment | place... | reverse complement strand
AATAAAACATGCCTATACAATCCAAAAACACTGATAAAATAAGTTTACGCGAAGCCATTTCCATTGGCATTGGAGGAATGGTTGGTGGAGGTATTTTTGCTGTTTTGGGTTTGGCAGTGTCATTAGCTCAAGGAGGAACACCAATAGCTTTCTTTTTTGCAGGAATTATTGCCAGTCTCACTGCTTACAGTTATTCCAAATTATCATTGGCTTTTCCCGATAGAGGAGGGACAGTTAAATTTATAAATCAAGGTTTTGGAAAAACGGTGTTCAGTGGCACCATTAACAATTTGTTATGGGTAAGTTATATAGTAATGTTATCGCTATATGCATCTGCTTTTGGGTCTTATGCTCCCAATCTATATCAGCTTACAGGTAAAACCTCAATGGACTCCCATATTTATTTAAGTGCAATTATTGTTTTGGCAACTGTTATTAATTATTACAGTATATCTGTAGTTAGTAAAATTGAATCATTTGCTGTTATTGTTAAGCTTATTATTTTATTGGCATTTGTAGGAATTGGCGTTTACGGTTTGTTTGGAAACCCAAATTTGGAGCAACTTGCTATATCCAATTGGGAAAGTCCGTTGCTGCTTCTAACTGGAGGCATGGTTATTTTTGTGGCTTATGAAGGGTTTGAGTTAATTGCAAATGCAGCGCCAGATATAGTAAATCCAGAAAAGAATGTTTCTAAAGCCTATAACCATTCGGTATGGTTTGTGGTATTTTTATATGTCATTATCGCTATTGTAACAGTAGGTTCGTTGCCTTTTAAAACCATTGCAAAGGCTGAAGATTATGTTTTGGCTGAAGCAGCGAAACCCATGCTTGGACAAGTTGGGTTTACTATTATAACCATAGCAGCATTAATTTCAACTTTTTCTGCCATAAATGCTTCGCTTTATGGTGGAAGTAGGGTAAGTTTTGAAGTGGCTGAAGACGATGAACTACCTCACCATTTAACAAGTACATTGTGGAACAAACCCATTGGACTGTTAATTACTGCAGTTTTAACCTTGTTAATAGCAAACACCTTAGAGCTTGAAAGCATATCAACTGCTGGAAGTGCAGGGTTTTTATTGATTTTTGCCATAGTGAATTATGTGGCATTTAAGCTTTCCAAACAAATTAGTGGAAAAAGAATCATTTCATTGTTTGGTTTTTTAATGTGTGCAATTGCTTTTATAACCTTATTGATTCAGCAATACACTTCTAATTTTGTGGGTGTTATTGTAATCCTATCTATTATATTATGTTGTTTTGTTATAGAATATGTGTATAAAAAACATGTCTCTTAATAAAACACTTAATAAAGATGTTAATAAATCTTAATTTTACTGTTGTGTAAAAAAACCTTTTCATGTATCTTTGCGATAGTTAATTTAAAAAAGAAATTTTCATCATGTTCGAATTTGACCAATACTTAGGATTTATAGCATTTTTAACCATATTAACAATTGGTTTTTGGTTAATGATATTTTTATTAACGTTTGTAATCCCTTATTGGATTGGTGGCGCATTCATTGAGCGTATGAAAGAAATTAAAGAAGAGAAAAAAGCAAAACGTGAATTAAATTAATTTTGTTTTTAACATATAAATAAAAAGGAAGCCAATTGGCTTCCTTTTTTTATGGGTTGCATTTTGAAGATCTTAACCTTCAAAATCCATATCGTCTCCACCATAACCATTACGTTGTTGACGTTTCTTTTGTTGATTGAATCTGTAGGTAAAGGATAGATTGATACTACGTTCTCTCCATTGAAACTCTGAAGTTCCCGTATATGTAGGAGTTGTAGTGTCCATAGTACGTTTTCTACTATTCAATAAATCGCTTACGTTAAGTGCTATAGAAGCATTCTCGTTGAAAATATCTCTACTAAAAGCCATGTTTGCAGAAAATACACCTTCTCTTTTGTTTTGGGCATCTTCTGATGGTCCTCTATAGTTTAAACTTGTTTGCCATTCTATTTTTCCTGGAAGGGTATATTTATTATTTAATCTGGCAAACCAGCTGGTATTATCGTTGTCAAGCGAGAAGCCATTTGGGTCTGTACCTGTGATGGATTGTCTAAAGATATTGAAGTTGGCATTGATATTCCATTTACGTATTGGATTATAGGTAAGCGTAAATTCAAATCCGTATCTGTCTTCTTCGGCCAAGTTAATAGGTGTACGCTCAATTACAGAAAATGTTTGACCATTTACATCCACTGTTTCCCCAGTATCAAAACTTATAAAACTAAATACATCTGTAGCGTGTTGGTAATAAGCCGAAGTATTTAAAGAGACTTTACCAAATTTTTTATAATAACCCAAATCAAACAATCCTGAATAACTTGGAGCCAGCTCTGGATTTCCTCTAAAAATACTGGTTACACTGGATCTAGAAGGGAATGGGTTGATAAACCAGGATCTTGGTCTTTGAATACGTCTGCTATATCCTAAAGTTACATTTTCATTTTCACTTAATTCATAGCTTAAGTTTACTGTAGGGAATAAACCAGTATAGTCGTTTTTACTGTAATCACCACTTGTAGGTTGATCTACAGTAATACGTGTGCTTTCCAAACGAAGTCCCAATAAATAAGAAAATTTACTCCCTACTTTACTACCAAATTGTGAGTACGCTGCATTTACATATTCACGATAGTTTAAAAAGTTAGATAAAGAATCGTTTACTATAAATTGTCCAGTATTCTCATTTAGAATTTCTACTGTATAATCAGTATCTTGATTATTGAAATTCCCACGATATCCTAACTCAAACTGGCTTTTTTCTCCAATTGGCAATACATAATCTGTTTGCAATAAAATACGGCTTTGGTCTTCAAGTGTAGCAACTTTTTCTGTATTTATTCCTTCTTGTAATACTTTAGAAAATTCATCTTCCGAATTATCTTCATATTGAAAATCCATGGTTAATTTATGGCCACCATCGTCAAAATTCTTAGTAAAGTTTACGGAATACTGAAGAACGTTGTCTGTTTCTTCTTCTGGATCGAAACGATTGCTTTGAGATTCAAACTGTTGATTTTCATCCAAGTAAATTAATGTATTGGTGGTATTGCTTTCATTGTCACCATTTCTATATGATACAGAACCAGTTATTGAGGCCGAATCCGTAACATACCATTCCACACCAAAGTTGGTGCTCAAACCTTTTCTAATACGGTCGTAATCATTTGTTTCATCTGAATAAGTATCTAAATTATCTACTATTAAATTGCCATTATCATCAAATTTTTTATTGAAAAATTGAGTGTAAGATGAAGAGTTTCCTGGTACTTCCCTGTAATCGTAACTGGTAGTGTTAAATATGTTTAAATCTCCCGTTCTATAATTGATATTTCCTGAAATTCCAGCAGATTTTGGCCAACCTACATTGGTGGTTATAGCACCATTTAAACCTTGCAGTTTGCTTCGACGTAAAATAATATTTAAAATTCCAGCCGTTCCTTCGGCATCATATCTGGCAGAAGGAGAGGTAATAACTTCAACACGTTCTATGGACTCTGCAGGTAACTGACGTAAAGCGTCTGTGGAATTGATGCCAACCAAACCAGAAGGTTTTCCATTTATTAAAATCCTTACGTTTTCATTACCTCTTAAGGCCACATTACCTTCCACATCTACTGAAACAGAAGGCACGTTGTCTAAAACATCACTAACGGTTCCACCACGAACTGTTAAATCCTTTCCAACATTATATATTTTCTTATCAAGTTTTATTTCAACAGTTGTTTTTTCTGCAATGATTTCAATTTCATCCAAGGCTTCGGTATCTGCCTCCAAACTTAAAGTCCCTAAGTTTTTATCGGTTGAAAGCTTTTGGTCTGGAATGGTTTGTTTTTTAAATGAAATAAATTCAATGGAGATATCATAAGTGCCACTTGGTACAGGAATGCTGAAATTTCCAGCTTCATTGGTAATGCCTCCAGTAACAATTCTGTTTTCAGCTTTGCTAAAAAAAGCAACTGTTGCATATTCCAAGGGTTGACCTGTAGTTTTGTCTATGACTTTACCTGTAATGGTAACATCTTTTTGGGCTTGCATGGTCGCAAATGATAAAAATGTAAAAAGAAAGGAAAATAAAATTTTGTTCATGATTGTGTTTTTGCAATGTAAGACTGCAAAAATAGAATTTGGTTTAGTGGTGTTTGGTTAAAAGTTTGTTAAATAAAAAAAGCTTCAAAAACCAAGGTGTTTGAAGCTTTAATGACTTTAAATAATTTCTAAAATTTTTTCAGGAGGTCTACCTATTACAGCTTTGGAGCCATTTATTACAATGGGTCTTTCTATAAGTTTTGGAAATGAAACCATGGCCTCAATAAGTTGCTCTTGGGTTAAATTTTTGTCTTTAAAGTTTTCTTTCCAAGCAGCTTCATTTTTTCTAATTAAATCTTCGGCTGGAATATTTAAAAGATTTATAAGCTGTTTTAGTTCTTCTTTTGTTGGAGTGTTTTCCAAATAAGCAACAATCTCAAAGTTTTTACCAGATTCTTTAATAATTTCCAATCCATTTCTGGATTTGCTGCATCTGGGATTGTGATAAATTTTAATCATAGTTATAAGGTTTTTTCTTCGGTTTTTTGTCCCATCATCATCAAGTAGGCTTTTAAAAAAGGCTCTATATGTCCATCCATAACAGCATCAACATTTCCAGTTTCGTGTCCAGAACGTACATCTTTGACCAATTTATAAGGGTGCATGACATAGTTTCTTATTTGGCTTCCCCATTCAATTTTCATTTTTTCAGATTCAATGTCTTCACGTTGTGCCATTTGTTTGCTGAGCTCAATTTCGTATAGTTGAGATTTCAACATTTGTAAGGCACGTGCTCTGTTATCGTGTTGCGAACGGGTTTCAGAACAGGAAATTTGAATCCCAGTAGGTTTGTGGGTTAACTGTACTTTGGTTTCCACTTTATTCACGTTTTGTCCACCAGCTCCACTGGAACGTGCTGTGGTAATTTCAATATCTGCCGGATTGATCTCAATTTCAATGGTATCGTCCACCAAAGGATATACATACACTGAAGCAAAACTGGTATGTCTTTTGGCATTGCTATCAAAAGGGGAAATGCGCACCAATCTATGAACGCCATTTTCTCCTTTAAGCCAACCAAAGGCATAGTCGCCTTCTATTTCCAAGGTAACCGTTTTAATGCCAGCAACATCTCCTTCTTGATAGTTGAGCTCTTTAACTTTAAAACCACTTTTTTCGGCATACATTAAATACATGCGCATAAGCATACTTGCCCAGTCGCAGCTTTCGGTTCCGCCAGCTCCAGCCGTAATTTGCAGGACAGCACTTAAATTGTCTCCTTCTTCAGAAAGCATGTTTTTAAACTCCAAATCCTCAATCAATTCAGTAGCTTTTTCAAAGCAGGTGTCTAAATCTTCCTGTGTGGATTCGCCTTCTTTAAAAAATTCGTAAATGATTTCAAGTTCTTCAACTTGGGATTTGGCTTTATTGAAATCTTCAACCCATTTTTTTTTGGTTCTAAGGGATTTCATCACAATTTCAGCAGCTGTGGAATCGTTCCAAAACGTAGGGGAAAATGTTTGTTCTTCTTCGTTCTGGATTTCTATAAGTTTGGCATCTATGTCAAAGATATTGTCTAAGCGCACTTAGACGTTTGTTTAGATCTTTAATTTGATCGGAAGTAATCATAGTTTTATTTTGTTTCCACAAAAATAAAATTAAAAACTGGCAGATAAAATATAACTTGATTTAATTTTATAGTTTTATACTTTAATTTTTTTTATGACTATAGATTTAAGAAGTGATACGGTTACCAAGCCAACAAAAGACATGTTGGAAGCTATGATGCAAGCCAAGGTTGGTGACGATGTGTATAAAGAAGACCCAACGGTAAATGCGCTTGAAGAGCGCCTTGCCAAAATGTTCGGTAAGCCCAAAGCCTTGTTTTTTCCTACTGGAACCATGGCAAACCAAACAGCCATAAAACTGCATACCAATCCAGGAGATCAAGTTATTTGTGATAAAGACGCTCATATTTATAATTATGAAGGTGGAGGCGCATCTTTTAACAGTGGTGTTTCCTGCAAGCTTCTTCAAGGACATAGAGGCATGTTTACGGCAGAACAGGTTGTTGAAGCCCTAAATCCACCAGACTTTTACCACAGTCCCTTAACAGCATTGGTAGAAGTTGAAAACACGGCCAACAGAGGAGGAGGGTCTTGTTGGGATTTCGAGGAGTTGAAAAAGATAAAATCGGTTTGCGATACAAATAATTTAGGGTATCATTTAGATGGTGCAAGAATATGGAATGCCTTGGTTGCCAAACCAGAAACAGCTACAGATTACGGGAAATTGTTCGATACCATTTCTGTATGCTTAAGTAAAGGATTGGGATGTCCCATAGGCTCTGTGTTAATTGGAGATGAAGCCCTTATGCAGCATGCCATTAGAATAAGAAAAATCCTTGGTGGAGGCATGAGGCAAGTGGGCTATTTGGCTGCTGCAGGTTTGTATGCTTTGGACAATAATATCCACAGATTGGTTGATGACCATAACAAAGCCAAAGAAATAGGCGAGGTTTTAAATGGTTTGACTTTTATTAAAAAAGTAGAACCCGTTGAAACCAACATCATTATTTTTGAATTACGGCAAAAAACAGACGAAACTAAATTTTTGCGTTTGCTTGATGAGAATAATATTCGATTAAGTGGTATGGGACAAGGAAAGTTGCGAATTGTAACACATTTGGATTATACAGATGCTATGCATGACAGGTTTTTAAGTGTATTAAAACAAGTGAAGATATAACAAAAAAGCATCAGAATTCTGATGCTTTTTTGTTGCATGTGAAAAAATATCTTTTTTTAAGCTGTTTTATCTTCAATTCCAGCATTTGGCGCATTGGTTTTAACCGATTCTATGCCATTTTCCATTCCAGATTCTGAAGCGTACATTTGGCTGCTTCCAATAATTTGTCCGTTTCCAGCTTTTATATTAAAATGGAATTTTCCGTTGGAAGCCGTTTTTCTTTCAAACTTCGCGTCGTTGCCACAATTGGTTTTAACAGATTCTATACCGTTTTTTGCACCAGATTTATCGGAATAACCCTGACTGGACAGGATAACTTGACCGTTTTTGGCTTTTAGGTTAAAATAATACTTTTGGTTGTTTTCACTTTGAAATAATTCGAACATAGCATAAAAATTTAAAATTAATCCTTAAAAATAAGGATTTTATAAAAAAGTATGACTTTTATTGCCCTCAAATTGTTAGTTAAAAAATCTTTGAGTTTGAACCAAAAGCCCTTTTACTTAAACATATCCATTCCCGGAATATTTGGCATGCCATCTTTTGCCACTGCAGCTATTTCAGATTCGTTTACTTGCGTAGCTCTTTCAATGGCTTTGTTTAGAGTAAGGATCAAATAATCTTCCAACTCTTCCTTGTCTTGTAACAAGCTTTCGTCTATTTGAATGGATTTAATAGTTCTGTTAGCTGTTAAGGTGACTTTTAATTTATTATCATTACTGCTTTCATCAATTAAAACAGTATCTAAACGCTTTTTAGTTTCTTCAACTTTTTTCTGGGTTTCCTTAAGTTTCCCCATCATTCCCATAAGATCTCCAAACATAATTTTATATTTTATTAATTTAATTACAAAGCTATTTAATTTTCATATTTTTGACGCTTATAATTCAGTTAAAAATTTTTCACTTTTGAAAAACAAAATATTCCCTCCAAAGGCAAAAAAAATTCCTAAGACCCTTGTTGCGCATGACGATGTTCGAATAGACAATTACTATTGGTTAAATGATAGGGAAAACCAAGAAGTATTGGATTATTTGCACGCCGAAAACAAGTATACCAAACAGATGATGAAACACACAGAAGCGTTTCAGGAAAAGTTGTTTGAAGAAATGAAAGCCAGAATCAAAGAAGACGACCAGTCCGTTCCTTATAAGTTTAATGGATATTGGTATATAACTAGATTCGAAAAAGGGAAGGATTACCCTATTTATTCCAGAAAAAAGGAAACCTTGGAGGCTCCTGAAGAATTGTTGTTTGACTGCAATGACATGGCCAAAAACCATGCTTATTTTAAATTGGGCAGTATCTCCATTAGTCCAGATAACAGCTTGGCAGCTTTTTCAACAGACACAGTTAGCAGGAGGCAATACATTATTCAGGTTAAAAACCTAATTACTGGTGAAATCTATCCTGAAAAAATTAAAAATACCACAGGAAGTGTAACTTGGGCCAACGACAACCAAACCCTTTTTTATTCCCGTAAAGATAAGGTAACGCTTCGTTCCAATAGCATTTGTAAGCATAAATTGCATACAAAAGTTACAGAAGATGTGGAAGTCTATCATGAAGCAGACCATACTTTTAACACTTTTGTTTATAAAACAAAATCTAGAAAATACATTGTTATTGGGTCTTCTAGTACGTTAACTTCAGAATACCGAATTTTAAATGCCAATTCACCCAATGAAGCGTTTAAAATATTTAGTAAAAGAGAACGAGGGGTTGAATATTCCATTGCACATTATAAAGATCATTTTTATGTGCTAACCAACAAGGATAAAGCAGTAAACTTTAAACTTCAAAAAGTAAAAGAAACCCATACAGAAAGTAAATATTGGGAAGATTTATTGCCACATAGAAAAGATGTTTTATTAGAGGATATTGAAATTTTTAAGGATTATTTGGTTTTAAGCGAGAGAGAACAAGGTTTAAATAAACTTCGTATTATGAGTTGGGATGGTAATGAAGATTACTATATTCCTTTTAATAGTGAAACTTACACAGCCTATACAGGAAACAATCCAGATTTTGACAGTGAATTTTTGCGTTATACCTACAATTCTTTAACAACACCTAGTTCTGTAATCGATTATCATTTTAAAACAAAAACTCATGATATTAAAAAAGAGCAAGATGTTTTAGATAAGAATTTTAAAAAAGAGAATTACACATCTCAACGTATTTGGGTAACTGCAAGAGATGGAGCACAAGTTCCAGTATCTTTAGTATACAGAAAAGATTTAAAAAAAGATTCAGGAAATCCCTTGTTGCTATATGCATATGGTTCTTATGGTTCAACCATAGACCCTTATTTTTCAACAGTTAGGTTGAGTTTATTGGATAGAGGTTTTATCTATGCCATAGCACATATTAGAGGAGGTGAATATCTTGGTCGTGATTGGTATGAAAACGGAAAGCTACTCTCCAAGATGAATACTTACCACGATTATATAGATTGTTCTAAATATTTAATTGAAAATAAGTTTACTTCAAAGAAGCATTTATATGCTTATGGTGGTTCGGCTGGAGGACTTTTAATGGGAGTTGTTATCAATTTGAATCCAGAGTTATACAATGGTGTTCTTGCTGTAGTCCCTTTTGTAGATGTAGTTACAACCATGTTGGACGATACCATTCCTTTAACTACTGGAGAGTATGATGAATGGGGAAACCCTAACGAAAAAGTATATTACGAATATATGAAATCTTATTCTCCTTATGATAATGTTAAAGAACAAGACTATCCAAATTTGTTGGTGACCACAGGACTACATGACTCTCAAGTACAATACTGGGAACCAGCCAAATGGGTTGCAAAATTAAGAGACTTAAAAACCAACACGAATAAATTATTACTTTATACTGATATGGATACAGGTCATGGAGGCGCTTCTGGACGATTTGAAAGCTTAAAAGAAGTCGCTCTTGAGTACGCTTTTATATTGGATTTGGAAGGAATTACTTGTTAGTAAAAAAAAATATGTATTTTTGCAAGGTTTTAGGTTGCTTAAATATTTAGTTGCCAAAAAATAACATGTATGAAAAAAAATAATCAAGTTTTTAATAATGTTTTAGAATTGGTAGGTAACACACCTCTAATTAAACTAAATAAAATTACATCTTCTTTAACTGGAAATTACTTTGCTAAAATAGAATGCTTTAATCCAGGACATTCATCAAAAGATCGAATAGCACTTTATATTATTGAGGAAGCAGAAAGGAAAGGTATTTTAAAACCTGGAGACACTATTATTGAAACAACTTCTGGAAATACAGGTTTTAGTATTGCTATGGTAAGTGTTATTAAAGGATATAAATGTATTCTTGCTGTAAGTTCAAAATCTTCAGCAGATAAAATAGATATGCTTAAAACTATGGGAGCACAAGTGTATGTGTGTCCAGCTCATGTTTCAGCAGACGATCCTAGATCATATTACGAAGTAGCAAAACGCTTACATGAAGAAACCGAAGGTTCTGTGTACATCAATCAATATTTTAATGAATTGAACATAGATGCACATTACCATTCAACAGGTCCAGAGATTTGGAATCAAACTGAAGGTAAAATCACCCATTTGGTAGCATGTAGTGGAACTGGTGGAACCATTTCAGGAATAGGAAAATATTTAAAAGAACAAAATCCAGATATTCAAATTATTGGTGTAGATGCTTATGGTTCTGTAATAAAAAAATATCATGAGACTCACGAGTTTGATGAAAAAGAAATATATCCATATAGAATTGAAGGTTTGGGAAAAAATTTAATTCCTACGGCAACAAATTTTGAAGTGATAGATCAATTTGTTAAAGTGACTGACGAAGAAAGTGCTCATACAGCTAGAGAGATTGCTAAAACAGAAGGTTTATTTGTAGGTTATACATCTGGTGCAGCCATGCAAGCACTAAAACAACTTAATGAAGACGAAACCTTTAATGAGAACTCTAATGTGGTGGTGGTATTTCCAGATCATGGATCGCGATATATGAGTAAAATTTACAGTGATTCATGGATGAATGACCAAGGTTTTTTTGATAGAGAAAACGAGCAAGAAGAAGTAGCTCAAAACATACAGTATATAAAATAACTACCATCTAAAGCATGTTACTAAATCTAATAACATGTTTTTGTTAATAATAGTGTAAAAAAAGATTATGTATTAAGCATTTAAATATCTAATTTTGCGCCATTAAATCATGATTAATAGCTTATATGAAAGACTTATTCGATAAAATTTATAGAGATAAAGGACCACTGGGAAAATGGGCTTCACAAGCTGAAGGCTACTTTGTGTTTCCTAAATTAGAAGGTCAAATCTCAAACAGAATGAAGTTTCAAGGAAAAGATGTGATTACTTGGAGCATTAACGATTACTTAGGTTTGGCAAATCATCCTGAAGTTAGAAAAACAGATGCAGAAGCTGCAGTAGCATATGGATCTGCTTATCCAATGGGAGCTCGAATGATGTCTGGACATACAGATTTACATGAAAAATTACAAAATGAATTAGCAGCTTTTGTAAACAAAGAATCAGCTTATTTATTAAATTTTGGTTACCAAGGAATGGTGTCTACCATAGATGCTTTGGTAGCAAAAGACGATATTATTGTTTATGACGTAGATGCTCACGCCTGTATTATAGATGGAGTACGTTTACATATGGGAAAACGTTTTACCTATAAACACAACGATATTGAAAGTTTAGAAAAAAACCTTGAGAGAGCTACAAAAATGGCCGAACAAACTGGAGGTGGAATTTTAGTGATTTCAGAAGGTGTGTTTGGAATGCGTGGAGAGCAAGGGCGTTTAAAAGAAATTGTTGAACTTAAAAAGAAATTCAACTTTAGATTTTTAGTAGACGATGCTCATGGTTTTGGTACGCTTGGTAAAACAGGAGCTGGAGCAGGAGAGGAACAAGGTGTGCAAGATGGTATTGATGTCTATTTTGCAACTTTTGCCAAATCTTTGGCTAGTACTGGAGCTTTTATAGCTGCTGATAAAGAAATTATAGATTATTTAAAATATAACTTACGTTCACAGATGTTTGCAAAATCCTTGCAAATGCAATTGGTAGTTGGTGCTTTAAAGCGTTTAGAAATGCTTAAAACCATGCCAGAACTTAAAAATAAACTTTGGGAAAACACCAATGCACTTCAATCTGGTTTAAAGAAAAGAGGTTTTGATATTGGGACCACACAAAGCTGCGTAACACCTGTTTACTTAAAAGGAAGCATTCCTGAAGCTATGGCTTTGGTAAGGGATTTAAGAGAAAATTATGGTATTTTCTGTTCTATTGTAGTATATCCTGTAATACCAAAAGGATTGATTTTACTGCGTTTAATTCCTACTGCAACTCATACCTTGGAAGACGTAAACGAAACCTTGGATGCTTTTGATGGCATTAGGGAACGTTTGGAAAATGGTACCTATAAAAGGCTGTCTGCTTCTGTAGCTGCTGCCATGGACAAATAGAATATCTAACTGTATATATATAAAATCCGATAGTGTTTTTGCTATCGGATTTTTTTATTGAATATGTTTTCATAATACTATAAGCACATATGTTACTTTTCAAATGTCATATAGGATGTTGGTGCTTCTGGAATATGGGCATGAAGATTTTGAATTTCAAATTTTGATTCATTAATAATATAAAATTCAAGTTCACTAGAATACATACTATTACTTATTGGCGTAAGTTTTATGGTATTGTCTTTCAATTCATAAAAAAACTTAGTCTGACTTACATGTCCAGGTTCAGATTTAATAACGATCTTGCCTAATTCAAATCTTAATTGAGTACGACCATTAACAGGTGAAGTTTCTGTATATGTTCCAATTAAAATGTCATTGTCATCATCATCGTTACTACATGATGCATAAACACCTAATAAAATAAGTAAACAGATAAGTTTTAGGTTTTTCATAATAAAATTTAAAAAATCGATTTCAAGACTACAACTCCTTTTTAAAGGTTTTTCGTCTCTTAATAATTTCACAATCAAAATCCTTCCATATTTGTTGCGATGCCAAATTATTGGCTAACTCTGGCAACCGGATACAAGTCTCTATGCGATTCTTTTTTAAAGTCTCATAAAATTCTTTAAAAATTATGGCAGTAACACCTTTGTTTTGGTAATGTGGCTCAACACCAATTAGGTAAAACAATACGGTTTTGCTGTTCTTTTTGGCTTTTAACAATTTTAAAAAACCAAAAGGAAACAGTTTGCCATTTACTTCCTGCAAGGCTTCTGAAAAGGATGGCAACACTATGGAAAATGCGACCATATTGTCGTTTTCATCAAAAACAAATTTAATGTATTCCGGATTGATAAAATTGATAAATTTCTGTTTGAAATAATCCCTTTGTGCATCAGAAACAGGGACAAAAGTAGAGAGCTTGGAATAGGATTTATTGAACAAATCGAACATGCTGTCTATATGTGGAACAATCTCTTTTGTTTTGGTAAATTTGCTTGGTCTAAGTTTAAAACGTTTGGTAATAATCTCGTTTACCCTTGTAAAGCGTTCCACGGGAATGTTTTTAAAAAGAAATTTACTTTCTATATATTCTTTTTCAGGTAAATAGCCTAGCTGTTCAAAATGTGTGATATAATAAGGATGATTGTACCAGGTTGCCATGGTTCCTATATGATCAAACCCATAGGTTAAAGCTCCATTTTTGTCCAAATTTGAAAAACCAACGGGACCTTCAACAAATTCCAATTGATGGGATTTTCCAATTTCTGCCACTTTATCCAATAATGTTTTGGAGACCTCCAAATTATCAATGGTATCAAACCAACCAAAACGCATTTTTTTTACATTTTGTTCATTGATTTCAGTCCAATTTACAATGGCAGCCACACGGCCAACTACGTTGTTGTCTTTATAGGCAAGGAAAAAATGGGCATCAGCATGCAAGAAAGCTGGATTTTTATCCGCACTTAGCGTTGCCACTTCATCTGAAATAATAGGAGGAACCCAGTATTTGGAGTTTTTGTATAATTGAAAAGGAAAGGTTACAAATGCTTTTAACTCCTTTTTGTTTTTTACTTCTTTTAGTGTAATCATAGGTGTTAAAACATCAAATTAATTATCTGAATCAAAATCTATTTCTTCTTTTTTACGTTTGTTTTTTTTCTCGCCACGAGCTTTGTTTTCCCTTCTTTCAAGTTCATCTTCAGCAGAAGTGCCATCATCTTCTTCTTTGTCTTTATGAAAATCCAAACGATAGGAAGCTCCCAAGGCGACTCCAAATACAGATGGTGTGTCTTTGGTGTTAAAGGTGGCAGCTGCATCAACCTGTAAATTTCTGGTCCATAAATAGGCACCACCAAAACGAATTAAGTTATCTGCATAAAAATCACTGCTTATGTTTTCAGATTCTGCAAAAACAGCTAATTGGTCGGTTACAGATTTGGTTAAGGTAAGTATAAATGAAAAATCTGATTGGTCTGTGCCAATACGATCTTTAATAAAATTCATGACAAATACCCAACCACCAGAAAAATTGTTTTGGGTTGAAACCATGATTTTAGGGCTAAACCCTTCAACTCCTGAAGCAGTAAATGGGTTGTCGGCTGTGTCATAATTGGCTCCTACATAAACAGCAACAGCGGGAATTAAATATTTCCATTTAAAGCTATGGTTAGCTTTCCAGCTGTATAAGTTTGGTTTTTCTTCTTCAGAATTTTTAAAAGGGTCGTACACTAAATATTTGGCACCCAAAGTCAGATTTTTAAAATTACTGAAACTGTCTTCGTTGGGAACTGTATTGGTATAACTTCTTTTGGTTGATTGAAACGTGCCTTCCAGGTTCAATTCCAATTGTGGCCACAACAATCCGTATCTTACAGCAAAATCTGCTCCAAAACTTTTGTCCTCTCTATCCAATAATTGGTGTTTTTCGTTTAGCATATATGGTCCAGCCTCAAATTGAACAACGTTTGTACCAACCGAAAAAGCACTTTGTGAAACACCAGGTCTGTTTGAGTTAATCACTTCGGTATATTGCGAATATCCATTTAAAGTGAAGGCAAAAACCATTAAAAATACATAAGTTTTTAAAGATGTCATATCTTATAGATTTTGTTGATTTGGAATCATATATCCATAACGCACTGTTGATTAGTTTGTTACGGAATTTGCAAGCCACACAGCTTGGGTTTGGTTTAGTTTGAATCAAATATATAGATTTTATATTTTTTTTAAGTATTTATTTCGGTTTTTAAAATGTGAGATTTGTATTTTTGTTTAAAATTATATTTATGCTACAGTATGCATCTATAACAGGCGTTTTAAGGGTTATTTTAATTATTCTATTAATTTATTATGGCATAAAAATACTTTCCAGACTGTTTGCGCCTTTGTTGATTAAATATGTTACCAAAAAAGCTGAAGAGCGTTTTGGTGGTCAGTTTGGGCAATACCAGCAACCTAAAAAAGAGCGACCTAAAGAAGGGGAAGTGACTATAGATAAAGCGCCTCAACGCACAACTTCAAATAAAAACGTAGGAGAATATGTAGATTACGAAGAAATTGATTAATTTTCGCTTTCATAGTATAACCACATTTCATGCCTATTTCAATTAAAAAATGTTTTCCTCACATCCTTATTTTATTAGGGTTTGTAATTATTTCTTTAGCTTATTTCAGTCCTGTACTTCAAGGAAAATCTATTTTTCAAAGCGACATTGTCCATTATATTGGTATGTCCAAACAGCAAAAAGACTTTAAACAAGCAACTGGTGAAGAAACGTATTGGACCAATAGTGCTTTTGGTGGCATGCCAACTTACCAATTAGGTGCCCAATATCCCAATAACTATATTAAAAAACTTGACCTCGCCTTGAGGTTTTTGCCAAGACCAGCCGATTATCTTTTTCTTTATTTTATTGGTTTTTATATTTTATTATTGGTTTTAAAAGTAGATTTAAAACTAGCTGCACTTGGCGCACTAGCTTTTGGTTTTTCCACCTACCTTATTATTATTCTTGGTGTTGGCCATAACAGTAAAGCACATGCCATTGCTTATATGCCGTTGGTATTAAGTGGTATTTTATTGACTTTTAGGAAACATTATATCATTGGCTTTTTGCTTACTACACTGGCTTTGGCACTGGAACTGGTAGCCAATCATCCACAAATGACCTATTATTTAATGTTGTTGGTGCTTGTGTTAGGGATAGCTTATGTTATAGATGCTTATAAAAAACAGGAATTACCTCACTTTTTTAAATCTGTTGGAATTTTGGTGTTTGCAGTGGTTTTAGCTGTTGGTTTGAATGCTACAGGGTTTTTGGCAACACAGGAATATGCCAAGGAAAGTACTAGAGGTCAGAGTGATTTAACCATTAATCCAGATGGTTCCCCAAAAGAAGTGACTTCTGGATTGGATAGAGATTATATTACAGAATATAGTTATGGTATTTTGGAAACTTTTAACCTTTTTATTCCAAGGTTTATGGGTGGAGGGAGCCATGAAGATGTGGGTAAAGATTCTGAGTCCTATCAATTCTTTTTAAAACAAGGAGTGCCTCCTTTGGAAGCCAGGGAATATGCCAAACAAACACCAACATATTGGGGAGATCAAACCATAGTGGAAGCTCCAGCTTATATTGGAGCTGTGTTGATTTTCCTCTTTGTTTTTGCCCTTTTTTTGGTAAAAGGCCGTTTAAAATGGTGGCTGGTTGGTGGCAGTTTGATGTCCTTGATATTGTCTTATGGAGACAGTCAGCCTTTTAAATTTATAACAGACTTTTTTATAGATTATGTGCCACTTTACAATAAATTTAGAGCAGTAAGTTCCATTCAAGTTATTTTGGAGTTGTGTATTCCAGTTTTGGCCATCTTTGGACTAGTAAGGTTATTCAATAATTTTAATAAAGACGAAGAAAAGTTAAAAGCTTTAAAGTTTACAGTAATTATAACGGCTGGTTTGGCTGTGGTATTCCTGTTGTTTAAATCCTCCCTTTTCAATTTTGTAGGAGGAAGTGATGGTTATTATCGTCAGAATTTCGGTCAACAATTCATGGATGCACTAATTGCAGACAGGAAAACCTTTTTTACGGAAGACACCTTAAGAACCCTTGTTTTGGTATTGCTTTCTGCTGGAACCATTTATTTGTTTTTGAAAAAGAAACTTTCAGAAACAAAAGTAATCATGGCTTTTGCTGTGTTGATAGTAATTGATTTGGTAGGCGTGGACAGACGCTATGTAAACAACGATGATTTTGTGCCATCCATTAAAATGAATAAGCCTTATCAAGCTACAGAAGTTGATAAAGTCATTATGCAAGACCCAGAGCATTTTAGGGTTTACGATTTGGTTTCCAGAGCTCCAGCCAAAGCTTCCTATTTTTACAACTCTTTAACGGGTTATCATGCAGCCAAATTAAAACGTTATAATGAATTGTACGATTTTTATATTTCCAAAAACAATATCAATGTGTTAAACATGTTGAACACCAAATATATTATTGCTGAAGATGAAGAAGGAAATCCATTTCCCTATACCAATCCGGATGTCAATGGCAATGCTTGGTTTGTGGAAAACATTAAACTGGTAAATTCAGCAAACGAAGAAATTTTGGCCCTGGACAGCTTGGATACTAAAAAAGAAGCGGTAATGATGGCCGATAATGGTTATGCCTCTTTTTTGAAAGACGATATCATGATTGATACTACAGCAACCATTACTGTGGAAGTATATGAGCCCAATTATATTAAATACAAATCCAAAAGTGCCGTAGATGGTTTTGCTGTGTTTTCTGAAATATATTATAAGGAAGGTTGGAATGCCTATGTGGATGGTCAATTAACACCATATTCGCGTGTAAATTATGTGTTAAGGGGAATGAATGTTCCAGCAGGAGAACACGTTATAGAATTCAAATTTGAACCAGAAGTTGTAAAAACCGGTAGCCGAATTGCTTTGGCTAGTTCCATAATTTTTGTTTTGTTGCTTATAGGTGGCTTATTTTATAATTTTAAAAACACAGATTGATTTTTTAATCCTTAGTTGGCTTTTCAATAAACATGACTAAAACCAAGGTTCTTATCATCGCTTACTATTGGCCACCTGCTGGTGGTCCTGGCGTACAACGTTGGCTAAAGTTTGTTAAATACTTGCCTGAGTTTGGCATTGAACCCATTGTGTATGTGCCATCAAACCCTAGTTATCCAATAATTGATGAAACACTTTTATCTGAAGTTTCAGAAGGGATTACTGTTTTAAAGCAGCCTATAAAGGAGCCATATAAATTTGCAGGGTTTTTGTCCAAAAGCAAAACTAAAACCATCAGCAAAGGGATTATTCCCAAAGAAAAAAGACAATCACCTATAGAGAAGCTCATGCTTTTTATAAGAGGGAACTTTTTTATTCCAGATGCCAGAAAAAAATGGGTAAGACCTTCGGTTCAATATTTGGATACATATATAGACGATTATCACATACAAACAGTTATTACCACTGGACCTCCACATAGTTTGCACCTTATTGGCATGGAACTACAGAAAAGAGCAGGAGTAAAGTGGATTGCAGATTTTAGGGACCCTTGGACAACCATTGGTTACCACAAGCAATTAAAACTGACCAATTTTGCTAAACAAAAGCACAAAGCCTTAGAGAAGAAAGTACTGCAATCTGCCAATCAAATTATTGTAACCAGTAGTGTTACCAAAAAGGAATTTGAACAGGTTACCAGCAAGCCTATTGCTGTTATCACCAACGGCTACGATACACATACTGTTTCCAACCCTCCTTTGGATACATTTTTTAGTTTGGCTCATATAGGTTCGTTGTTGGCTAAACGAAATCCAAAGGTTTTATGGCAAGTTTTAAAAGAACTGGTTGATGAAAACAAGGATTTTGCCAAAGACCTACAATTGCATTTTGTTGGTTCTGTTAGTGAAGATGTGCTTGCATCCATAGATTCTTTCGGCTTAAGTAGTTATGTATATAATCACAGTTATGTTACACATAATAAGGCTATTGAGTTTCAAAAAAAATCTCAAATATTATTGTTGATTGAAGTGGATTCTGAAGAAACCAAATGCATTATTCCAGGAAAATTGTTTGAGTACATGATATCAAACAGACCAATTTTAGCCTTGGGTCCCGAAGCATCGGATATTGAAACCCTGATTAAGGAAACCAATACAGGAGTATATTTTAATTATCACGACCATGAAGCCCTTAAAAAAACACTTATAAAGTATTATGGAGCGTTTCAAGAAGGTACACTGCAAGCACATGCCATTGGCCTGCAAAAATATAGTAGAAAAAACCTAACGGAATCTTTATCTAAATTGATTTTATGGGAGTAGTTGTCAACCAATCCATTAAAAACACAATTGTTACTTACCTTGGTTTTGGTATTGGAGCCATTAATGTCTTGTTTTTATATACTTCCTTTTTAAGCGATGAATATTTTGGGTTGGTGAGTTATTTGCTTTCCACAGCCAACATTATGATGCCTTTGATGGCTTTTGGAGTGCACAATACCATTGTAAAGTTTTATTCTTCTTTTAAAACCAAACAATCACAAAACAGCTTTTTAACCCTTATGTTGTTTTTGCCTTTGCTTGTTATTATTCCTTTTGGTCTTATTGGACATTTTGCATTTTCTTATATTAGTAGTTGGTTGGCTGCAGATAATAAAATTGTGGTAGACTATGTCTGGCTTATTTATATTGCGGCCATTACTTTTGCCTATTTTGAAGTGTTTTATGCCTGGTCCAAGGTGCAAATGCAAACGGTTTTTGGCAATTTCATGAAAGAAGTGTTTCATAGGCTATGTACAACCTTATTGCTTTTAATGCTTAATGCTGGTTACCTTAGTGTAAATCAGTTTATTTACAGTGTGGTGGGCGTTTATGCATTACGAATGCTTATCATGAAACTGTATGCTTTTAGTCTAAGATTGCCTAAATTAAAATTTGAAAGGATTCCCAATGTTTCAAGAATTTTAAAATATACGACCTTAATTATTGTGGCAGGCTCTGTGGCCAATGTGATATTGGAAATAGATAAATTCATGATCAATCGCTACGAAGCCATTGAAAATGTGGCTTACTATGGTGTTGCCATTTACATAGCTACAGTTATTGGTGTGCCTTATCGCTCAATGTATCAAATTGTAAACCCTTTAACAGCCAAACTTTTAAACGAGAAAAACAAAATAGATCTAAAAATTCTTTATCAGAAAAGTTCTTTGACCTTATTTATCATCAGTGGATTTATTTTTTTAATGATTATTTTGAACATCAATGAGCTTTACAAACTCATCAATGAGAGTTATGTTGACGGTTTGATCGTTGTTTTTATAATTGGTTTAACAAAGTTGTCAGACAGTTTATTGGGAAACAACAACGCCATACTTTTTAATAGCGATTATTATAGAATGGTCTTGGTTTTGGGTGTTTTTCTGGCTGTTTTAACCATAGTTTTAAACATGGTTTTTATTCCTTTATATGGTATTAATGGAGCTGCATTTGCAACTTTTATTGCTATTTTAATCTATAACATCTCAAAAATCCTTTTTGTGTATTTTAAATTTAAGATATTGCCTTTTTCGGCTAATACCATTAAGGTTGTTTTACTTCTTTTAGTTTGTTTGGGTGTCTTTTATTTCTGGGATTTTAAGTTTCATCCCGTTTTAAACATAGCTCTTAAAAGCTTGCTCATATCCATGTTTTACGGCTTTGTGGTTTATGCATTGCATTTGTCTGATGACATTTCCATACTGTTGAATAAAATTTTCAGAAAAAACAAGCATACTTCTTAGAAAAAGGAAAATCCCACAACGTTGCTTTGAGGCAAACGGGTTGCAGGACTTTCCAAACTAACCAACCAAAAACTAATTATCTTTTGCTTCTTGTAGTTGAAGCGACTTGTCTGTTTTTTTGTGCTTTATTATATGTACGATTGTTTGACGACTTTGGTTTTCTTTCAATCTTATTATTTTTTACCACAGGTCTTGTTTTTAAATTCCTGCTTTGTGTTCTAGGTTTGGCAACAACTTGATTGTTGGTCCTAGGCTTTACAATTTGAGTATCCTTACGTGTTTTTATTGGTTTGGAAGCTTGTCTAGGTTTTGTAGCCACTTGATTCCTTGGTCTAGGTGTACTAGTTATGGAATTTTCTCTAGGACTAACGGTATTTTGTCTTCTAGGTTTTATAGCTGTCTGTGTGTTTGCTCTTGGAGACTGAGCCCCAAGATCACGTCTAGGTATGCTATTTGCATGATTTGGTCTTGTGGCCAACTCACTTCTTCTGGTAATGTTATGGCCTCTTCTGCTTGCTACAGCAGTTGTACGTCTGTAATTATTGGCATAAGGCTTATAATAGGTGTATCTTACAGGGTTGTAATATTTTCTGTATGGTCTGTGGTAAACCACACAATGGTTATAAGCTGGAACTCTGTAATAATTGTGCCAAGGTCTATAAACATAATATGGGTTAAATACGTTGATGTAGCCTGTGTAATGCGAAAATCTTCTATAAGAATTGTAGTGAATATAAAGGCCTCCAATTCTAGACACATACCCAAAGCCATTATATGTTATAAATACATTGCCAATTTGACTTACACGACCATAAAAGTCATAATAAATAGGAACGTGTTCCACTTGGATGATGGCTCCAAATTCATCGTATTGTAAAAATGGATTGTAATCATATCCAGAATTGAAACTGATGCTTATACCTGGTGCATGCACATTGACCTTTGGTCCATAAGATGGCATGTAAAAATCGAATTGTCCATCAGGAAATACCGAAAATTCAATGCCATTTTCAACAAATATGAAAGAATTACCATAACCTCTCAAAGTTGTTGTATTGTCTATTTGGTTTGGTTTGTTGGTAGTTGTTGCGCTAACAGTCAGTCCGCCTAGAACCAAAGCTGTTATTAAAAACATAAATTTTTTCATAATTGTTAGATTTAATTTGAAACGTGTCAAGTATAAAACAAACAACATGCCAAAAAATGTTAACAAATCCGTTTATCTTTTTAAAGCTCTAGAAAACAACATGTTGTTAGTTGTATTTTATTACTCAAGTTCAAAACACCTTGCATTGAGACCACTCAAAATATTATGTTTAAATTAGTGCTCTTTATATTTGAAACTGGAAAAATTAAAACATAAAACAACCGTTAAAAACAACTATACATCATTCTATTTTACGTCTCAGCTTTATAGTCAAAAAATACTTAGTGTGGATTCCAGCATCAAAAATGGCGATTATGAAGTAGTGTTATGGATAGATGGATCCAGATACACACGTGGGTCGAAAGATGGTAAACTGTTGCTTTTTGAAAGTCATTAAAAACGTCCTAAAATAGAGATAATGAAACCCTTAAAATATTTGATATTGTGTGCTTTAATTCTGCTTATATGCACTTGTTCAGGAACCAAAAACCTTGGGACAGAAGACGGTTTCTCGTTTTCAAAAGAAGAACGAGCCCTTATCATGCAAGCAGATAGTTCAGTTCCTATGCGAGTATTTAAAATTGACTCCAAACAAGATTCCCTTCTATTAAGAACAAAAAGTTCTCCAGTTCATGCAAACCCCAAGGATCCTGTTTTACAAAATTTTGTAAATAGATTATATAGAACTGTTAGGGACAGCGTGTCTTTAGGAGTTGGAATTGCAGCACCACAAGTGGGAATTTTAAAGAATATTATTTGGGTTCAAAGGTTTGATAAAGAAGAATTTCCTTTTGAAGTGTATTTAAATCCTAAAATCATCTCATATTCTGAACAAAAACAAACATTTACCGAAGGTTGTCTATCTATTCCAAATAGAACTGAAACCTTAAACAGTAGGGCTTATTCCATTGAAATAACTTACGATACTATGGAGAACAAACAGCATACAGAAACGGTTGAAGGTTTTACGGCTGTAATTTTCCAGCATGAAATAGATCATTTAAACGGGATTTTATATTTAGACCATTTGGAAAAAGAAATAAAAGATTCCAATTAGAAATTTGTTTTTAAAAAAACACTTTTCATACTTTTATAAAAACATTAAGAACTCATGTCATCCAATCAAACCACATGCAAAAACTGTGAAAACCCATTTGACAACGATTTTTCTTATTGTCCACATTGTGGACAAAAGCAAAACCACGAGTTAACTCTAGGTGTGTTGTTTTATAACACCATAAGCAATTACTTTTCTTTCGATGCACGTTTTTTTAAAAGTTTTGTTCCATTAATGATCAAGCCTGGGTTTTTGGCCAGAAAGTTTGTGGAAGGTAAAAGGTTGCTGTATTTGCATCCAGCACAAATGTATTTGTTTATAGCTGTTGTATTTTTCTTTTTATTTTCCTTTAATGCCAATGAACAAGCTAGGGAAATAGATAAAGGTCTTTCAGAAGTTTTTGAGGAAAATACAAACAAAAAGGACTTAACAGATGAAGATGTCCAAGCAAAAATAACCAGGGATTCGTTGGATAGGGAGAAAGCCCGTGCCACACTTCAAAAAATGTCCATTTATTCTGGTATGACAGAACAACAAATAGATTCTTTGGTTAATGGTGAAGATTTCAGCAACCAAAAAAACAGTATCAGTCTTGGTTCTGCAGAAACAGATTCTTTGATAAAAATCAATGCACCAGATAAAGAAATATTAAAATCCATGGGAATGCAAGAAACAGATAGTGCTTTTAAAAAGCGTTTGTACGCACAATGGCTCAAGTTTCTGAAGTCCAAACAAGGAGGCAGCATCCTTCAAACTTTTTATGATACGGTTCCCATTGCCATGTTTTTTGTATTGCCTCTGTTTGCTTTGCTGTTAAAACTATTTTACAGAAAAAGTGGTCGTTATGCGCACCAATTGGTGTTTAGCTTTTACTTTTTTGCCTTTATATTTACGGTTTTTAGCATTCTTGTTGGTATTAACTTGATAAAAGATATTCCAGATTGGATAGACACCATTTTGGTATTTTCAATATTTATTTATTTCATCATGGCCTTAAAACGATTTTATCAGCAAAGTTGGATTAAAAGTTTTTTTAAAGGAAGCATGATAACAATGATGTTTTTCCCGATACTATTTTTAGTAGCAATAGCTGTGGTCTTTTTTGCTTTTATGTTTTATTAGAGTTTCTCTTTTAAATACTTGCCAGTAATGGATTCATTGTTAGCCACAATTTCTTCAGGTGTTCCCGAAGCCACTAAATAACCTCCATTTTCGCCACCTTCAGGTCCAAGGTCGATAATGTGGTCTGCACATTTTATCAATTCCAGATTATGTTCTACCACCAAGATGGAATGTCCTTTATCAATCAAGGCATTAAATGATTTTAGGAGTTTTTGTATGTCGTGAAAGTGAAGTCCTGTTGTAGGTTCATCAAAAATAAACAAGGCATTGTCGCTTTTGGTTCCTTTCCCTAAAAACGATGCTAATTTAATACGTTGTGCTTCACCACCAGAAAGGGTAGAAGAGCTTTGCCCTAAAGTGACATATCCCAAACCAACGTCCTGTAGAGGTTGCAGTTTGGTGTGTATTTTTGTTTGCTCATGTTTTTCAAAAAAGGCAATGGCATCATCAATGGTCAGGTTTAAGATATCGTCTATGGATTTGTCTTTAAAAGTAACTTCCAACACTTCCTTTTTAAAACGTTTGCCGTTACAAGTTTCGCAAGTTAAATGTACATCTGCCATAAACTGCATTTCGATGGTTACTTCACCTTCGCCTTTACAGGTTTCACAACGTCCACCATCTACATTGAAAGAAAAATGCTTGGCTTGATAATTTCTGATTTTACTTAATTTTTGATTGGCAAAAAGTGCCCTAATATCGTCGTAAGCCTTGATATAAGTCACAGGATTTGATCTAGACGAACGACCAATGGGATTTTGGTCTACAAATTCAATCTGCTTAATATTGCTGAAATTTCCAGTTAATTCTGAAAACTGCCCTGGTTTGTCACCAAAATCGGTAAGATTTTTTTGTAATGCAGGATACACTATTTTTTTCACCAAAGTACTTTTGCCACTTCCTGAAACACCAGTGATAACGGTTAACATGCCTAGTGGAATGGTAACATCGATGTTTTTAAGGTTGTTTTCCCTGGCTCCAAGAATATCCACATGATATTTTGAGGTTCTTCGTTTTTTTGGAACAGTTATTTCCAAAGCGCCATTTAAATATTTTGCTGTCAAGGAATTGGATGCTAAAATATCTTGATAGGTTCCTGCTGCAACAACTTCTCCACCAAAGGTTCCTGCTTCTGGGCCAATATCAATAATTTCATCTGCTTCCTTCATAATATCTTCATCGTGTTCCACCACAATAACTGTGTTTCCCAAATCTCTAAGCGATTTTAAAACGCCAATCAGTCTTTCGGTATCTTTAGGATGCAAGCCAATACTGGGCTCATCTAAAATATACATGGAACCAACCAAACTGCTTCCAAGCGATGTGGCTAGGTTTATACGCTGACTCTCACCACCAGAAAGACTATTCGATTTTCGGTTTAATGTCAGGTAATTTAAACCAACATTTTCTAAAAACAACAAACGGTTTTTGATTTCTTTAAGCAAGCGTTCTGCTATTTTTAAATCGTAATCGTTTAATTCCAGTTTGTTAAAGAAATCTGTTAATTTGTTAAGTGGCAAATCTACCAAATCGGTAATGGTAGCACCACCAATTTTTATGTATTCCACCTCTGGTCTTAAACGTTTTCCCTTACATGCCTTGCATTTGGTTTTTCCTCTGTAGCGAGACAACATGACACGGTTTTGTATTTTATAAGCCTTGGCTTCAAGTTCAGCAAAAAAGCTGTTTAAACCTTCAAAATATGTGTTGCCATCCCAAATAAGTTGTTTTTGTTCTTCAGTAAGTTGAAAATAAGGTTTGTGTATCGGAAAATCGAATTTATGCGAATTGTTGACCAATTGATCTCGATACCAACTCATGCTTTCTCCACGCCAAGGAAAAATGGCATTCTCAAAAACAGATAAAGCTGTGTTGGGAATAACCAAATCCTCATCAATCCCGATAATGTCTCCATAACCTTCACATTTGGGACAGGCACCATAGGGATTGTTAAAACTGAATAAATGTACGTTTGGTTCTAAAAAATCCAAACCATCCAATTCAAACTTATTACTAAAAAAATGTTTTTTGTTGTCTTTTAAAAATTCCACATAACATTCGCCTTTTCCTTCAAAAAAGGCTGTTTGTATGGCATCTGCCAATCGGTTGTAAAAATCCTCTTCGGTTTTTGTAATAATCCTGTCCACAACTAAAAAAACAGTGTCTTGCTTGGAGATGGTATCGACTTCTTCAATTCTTACCACCTCATTTCCAATTTTTATTCTTGCATAGCCTTGTTGCTGTAATACTTTAAGCTTGTCTACCATGGTTCGTCCTTTTTCAAGATGTATAGGAGCAAGGAGAAGCAGTTTTTCGCCTTCATTGTAGGTTTTAATAAAATTTAAAACATCAGAAACCGTATCTTTTTTAACTTCCCTTCCGGATTTTGGCGAATAGGTTTTGCCAATACGTGCAAAAAGTAATTTTAAATAATCGTAGATTTCAGTAGAAGTTCCAACGGTTGAACGTGGATTGGTGGAATTTACTTTTTGTTCTATGGCTATGGCTGGAGCAATTCCTTTTATGTAATCTACTTTAGGCTTGTTGAGCCTACCTAAAAACTGTCGTGCATAACTGGACAAACTTTCCACATATCTACGTTGTCCTTCAGCATAAAGCGTATCGAAAGCCAAACTGGATTTTCCAGAACCGGATAAACCAGTTATAACTACTAATTTGTTTCTAGGGATTATTACATCAATATGTTTTAAATTGTGCAGACTAGCACCTTTAATAATGATGTTTTCTTTTGGATTTACTTGGGAAATATCGGTTGTCATAAATAATTATAGCAATAATTTTGCAAAGATACTATAAGTAAATCAGCCTAAAAAATTGTGCCTTATCGAATATTTTTTTAGAAATAATAAAATTTTATTTGCAAAATACAAATGATTGTTGTTATATTTGGGACTTACTAAACTTATAATCACACGTCTAGCCTATAGCATAATATTACTTTTAAAATAGTTTAAACCCCAGACATAAAGGGCTTCTTTATGTTTAAAGTAATGATTATGCAAAACGAACTTATCACTGATGCTACTTTGGTTAGTAACTACATCCAAGGAGAAGAACCTGCTCTAGAGGTTTTAATTAATAGGCACAAGCAACGTATTTACAGCTTTATTTATTCCAAAGTTTATGATAAAGATGTGGCCGAAGATATTTTTCAGGACACCTTTATTAAAGTTATAAGAACCTTAAAAAAAGGAAAATATAACGAAGAAGGTAAATTTTTGCCTTGGGTTATGCGCATTGCCCATAATTTGGTGATAGACCATTTTAGAAAAAACACGCGTATGCCCAAATTTAGCAATACTGGAGATTTTAATATTTTTTCTGTGTTGAGCGACAGCACCTTGGATGCCGAACGAAGTATTATAAAAGATCAAGTGGAATCTGATATTAGAAAAGTCATTGAGGAGTTGCCAGAAGACCAAAAGGAGGTTTTGATGATGCGTATGTACAAAGATATGAGCTTTAAGGAAATTTCCGACAAAACAGGTGTAAGTATCAATACAGCCTTAGGGAGAATGCGTTACGCGTTAATTAACATGAGAAAAATAATAGATAAACATAATATAATTTTAACCAATTAAACAATAAAAATAAATTTGCTGCGTTAGGATTGTAAATAAACCCATAAAACATATTTAATGGCAAAACTTTACTCTCAAAAAAAACCCCAAAAGCAAATTGATTTGAACCCAAAAGAGGAAACCATTCAGTTTCTTCTTAATTATTCGAAGGCTTTAAGTGTTATAAATTGTAATAAGATGAAGTTTGAAGCACTTCTCAACTAAACTTTGAAAAAGTCCTAATTAGTCGTTAGGACTTTTTTGTTTTTAATATGTTCATAAAATAGTATGGATTTTATAATATCAGGATACAAAACAAAGTTAGTTAGCCACATACTGTGGGTGTGCTTTTAAAACACTTTTTCTTCCTATGGTTCTGGTAATGATGTCCTTGTTTAAATCCCAACCTCTTGCCGGAGAATACTCTCGTCCATACCAAATTATTTGGAGATGTAAATCGTTCCATAGTTCTTTGGGAAACAAGCGCTTGGCATCTTTTTCTGTTTGAACCACATTTTTACCATTTGTAAATCCCCAACGATACATTAATCTATGTATATGTGTATCTACCGGAAAGGCTGGGATACCAAATGCTTGCGATAAAACAACAGCAGCTGTTTTATGTCCAACAGCAGGTAATTCTTCAAGCTCCTTATAAGTTTTAGGAACTTTCCCATCATGTTTTTCAATAAGTATTTTAGAAAGTCCATGTATGCCTTTGCTTTTCATGGGAGATAAACCTACAGGTTTTATAATTTCTCTAATCTCTTCTACGGTTAATTTTACCATATCATAGGGATTATCGGCTTTTTCAAATAATAAGGGAGTAATTTGATTGACACGTACATCTGTGCTTTGTGCAGATAACAGTACAGCTATGAGTAAGGTGTAAGGGTCTTTATGGTTTAAAGGCACAGGAATGGTTGGATATAATTCGTTTAACTTATTTATAACATAATCTACCTTTTCTTGCTTGGTCATAAGTTGTATTTTTACAAAAATTGAAATCTAAACAAAGATACTATGACAAATTTAAAACCTGGAGATAAAGCACCAAATTTTACTGCCAAAGACCAAGATGGCAACAGCATTTCATTGAATGATTACAAAGGAAAAAAATTAGTCTTGTTTTTTTACCCTAAAGCTAGCACACCTGGCTGTACAGCAGAAGCATGTAATTTAAGCGATAATTATGCTAAATTTCAAAAAGCAGGATACGACATTTTGGGTGTAAGTGCCGATAGCGAAAAAAGACAAAGCAATTTTAAAAATAAATATAACTTTCCTTATCCCTTATTGGCAGATGAAGATAAAAAAGTGATAGAGGCTTACGGAGTTTGGGGTCCAAAAAAGTTTATGGGTAAGGAATACGACGGGATCCATAGAACCACTTTTGTTATTGATGAAGAAGGTATAATTGACGATGTTATTTTAAAAGTAAAGACCAAAACACATTCTGATCAAATATTAAAATAAAAAAAAAGCGACCGTTACAGGTCGCTTTTTTTTTATGAGTTATATTGTGGTTATTCATTTCTAAAAACTTCTTCGGCCTCGTAACCAAACAAGCTTTTTTCTTTTATTAATTTAGAGACCCCTTCAGGAAGCATGCTTTCCCAACCATCTTCGCTATCAGAAATCATTTTAAGTACTTTTCTTGAAAATACGGTTAGGTTACTTTCGTCGTAGTCTGTAATGTCTACCACTTTTCCATTGTATTTAAAGAACTTGTACAATTCTTTCATTCTAGGGTGTACTTTTAGGTTTTCACTATTGGTAATGGAACCATCATCGTTTAACATAGGATATAAGTACACGCGCAAATCTTTAAAGAATAATTTACCAAAAGCCTCAAGAATGCCACCACTTAGATGACGATAGTATTTTTCATCAAAAATATCAACCAGGTTATTAACTCCCATGGCAAGTCCCATTCTGCTCTTGGTATACTGAGAGAAATATTCCACCAGTTTATAATATTCTTGGAAATTTGAGATTAAAACGGTTTGCCCTAAAGAACAAAGCAATTTGGCTCTGTCCATAAAATCCTGTTCATCTATTTCGCCTTCAGCACGTAGGTTGGATAAAGTAATTTCAAAAACCACTTGGGTTTTTTCAACATCCACTTTATTCTCTTTAATAAACATGTCGTAAGATCTTTGAAACATGTCCATATTTACCTTTGTTACAGGTCTAAAACTACCACGTAGTGCTAAAATATTTTTTTTGTACAACACTCTGGCAGGAAGTACATTATTGCCATCTGGAGCAAACATTACGGCATCTGTCATTCCGTTTTTCACCAACTGTAAGCTCATCAAACGGTTGTCCACTTCTTCAAAAACGGGTCCTGAAAAGTTAATGGTATCAATTTCCAGTTGGTCTTTATCCAAATGATCGTATAAATAACGCAACAGTTTTTTAGGTTCGTTATATTTATAGTAAGCGCCATAAATTAAATTGGTCCCCAAAACCCCTAAGGTTTCCTGTTGCAATCGAGCATCGTTTTCTTTAAAACGAAGGTGTAAGGTTATTTCGTTATAGTCTTGGTTTGGTTCAATTTGGTATCTAATCCCTACCCATCCGTGACCTTTGTATTTTTTTGCAAAATCTATTGTGGTAACCGTATTGGCATAAGAAAAGAACAGCTTATTGGGATGTTTGTCTCTGGTTAACCTTTCTTCAATAAGATTTATTTCATGATCCAACATTTTATGTAAACGTGCTTCGGTAACATAACGTCCATCGTCTTCCATACCATAAATGGCATCACTAAAATCTTTATCGTAAGCAGACATAGCTTTCGCGATGGTTCCAGAGGCACCACCAGCTCTAAAAAACTGTCTTACAGTTTCTTGTCCTGCACCAATTTCGGCAAAAGTTCCGTAAATGTGCTCGTTGAGATTTATACGAAGGGCTTTTGTTTTTATCGAAGGTATTTCTTCAAACTCTTTATCGCCTTTTAAGCTAATTTCCATTGTAAATTTGGATTAAATCTTGGTGACAAAGGTATTAAATTACCATGTCAAACAAAAAAATAACCTTATTTTTGTTTCAAAATCATTCGCATTGAAAATTACATTTTTAGGCACAGGAACATCTCAAGGAATCCCAGTTATTGGAAGCACTCATCCTGTTTGTTTAAGTTCAAATTTTAAAGATAAGCGCCTTCGGGTTTCTGTTTTAATTCAATGGGACAACTATACATACGTTATTGATTGTGGTCCTGATTTTAGACAACAAATGCTTAGGGCAGACTGTACTAAAATGGATGGGATATTATTCACTCACGAACATGCAGACCATACAGCAGGTTTGGACGACATAAGACCGTTCTTTTTTAAACAAGGCGATATTCCCATTTATGCCCATAAACGAGTTATAAAGGAACTAAAGCGTAGATTTGACTATATTTTTGAAACCGAAAACAAATATCCCGGAGCTCCCAATGTGCTGATTAACAAAATTAAAAACAAACCTTTTTTACTGCATAATATGAAAGTGGTTCCTATAAAGGGCTTACACTACAATTTACAGGTTTTTGGTTTTAGGTTCGATAGGTTTGCTTACTTAACAGATATGAAAACCATTGAAGACAAAGAAGTTGACAAAATGAAAGGTTTAGATGTATTGGTTGTGAATGCATTGAGAAAAGAACCTCATGTGTCGCACTTTACCCTTGATGAAGCTTTAGCTTTTATAAAAAAAGTAAATCCCAAAAAAGCTTATTTAACACATATCAGTCATTTATTGGGATTTCATGACGAAGTGCAACAACAGTTGCCGGAAAACGTTTTTTTGGCTTACGATAACTTACAAATTACCATATAATGAAGAATAGAATATTTATGTACCTGTTTATTTTTACGCTTTTACTTGTTGTTTTTCAATATGTAAATTCCAAAAACATCATAAAAAGTTATGATCAAAAATATGAAAAGAGCTTGGTGAAAAATAACATTTACCAAGATACCATCTCCAATTTGAGGGACCAAATTTTAACACTTTCTGAATTTAAACTTGACCAAACCGAAGCTGCATTAAGTTATTTTGAAGATAGAGGCTATAAGGTTTCAGAACTTATACCTTTTATAAAAGACGAAATCTACGAGCTTAATGTTACAAAAGGAGAGGAACATCCTTTAATTCCTTATGCCTCCATGACAGGTGGAAAAATGCTGATCAATTCCATTAGGTTGTTAAACCACAAATGGATTATTGCAAATTTTTCAGATGGAAAATATTGGGGAGAATTATTGATTGGTTATGAAATAACCGAAGACGAACAATTAATATTTAAGCTAATTGATTCGTTGCTATATCCAACTCAATAATAAGCTATATCTTATCAATTAACCATTTTTTGAATTCATAGAAATTTTGTGGTGCCACACCATGGCCAACAGGAAATTCAGAGTAGGTGTGATCGATGTTTAAAGCTTCTAAAAACTTAGGTGCTTTTCTTGCCCATTCTACGGGTAACACTTGGTCCACATTGCCATGAGAACAATAAAAGCTTAAATGAGAATAATCTTTTTCAGAAACATTTTCTGGGATAATATTTACATTTATATAGCCACTCAAGGCAATAACCTGCTTTACTTTTTCGGGATAAGTTAAAGCTACTGCATAACATAAAATAGTGCCTTGGCTAAAACCCAAAAGTGTAATATTGTCTTTGTTTACAGGATATTTGGCACATGCTTCATCTATAAATTCAGCAATTAAATCCCTCGAGGATTTGGCTTGTTCATCGTCGCTCCATTTATTTTGATCTGCATCAAAATTTATGGCATACCAAGCGTTACCATAAGGATGTAATTTATAAGGCGCTTTAAGGGAAATGATGAATAATTCGTCTGGAAGTTCAGAAGCAAACGAAAATAAATCGTTTTCGTCGCTACCATAGCCATGGCACATAATCAATAATGGTGCATTTTCCTTTAAGGTTGAAGGTCTTGTAATATATGATAAACTCAAAATCTATAGATTTTATTATTTAATGTTTTTAAACCATTCTTGGAATTTTTCACCAATAACAGGAATGGGTCTGGCTTCTCCCTTGGCAGCATAAAACAATCCAAATAACCAGCAAACAAAGGTTACAATCCAAAAACTGGTTCCTAACCAGCTGTTTACATAGGCTTCCACCAAATTTGAGAAAATAAGCATGATGATTAATCCCAGCATTTGCCTAACATGATAAAAGGTAAACGGATTCCTTTTTTCAAGGTTCATGATTATGGCAATTATTAAGCCTACAAAGGTTAAATAACTAACAATGGCAAGTGTTTTTCCTTCTTGAATGGTTTGTTCTGTCATGTCTTTAATTTAAAACAAGTTTGTTGTTGGATACAATACCATAAACCTGTCCTTTGGTTTCATGGTTTTCAAAAATGGCATTTTTTGAAGTGGATTTTATATTTTCCTTTGTAAATGTTTGTGAGCCATTAGGATTGAAAAGACTTAAATCGGCTTTGTTTCCAATGGCTATTTCCTGTGTGTTTATGCCAAATCTATTTTTTCCCCTGGTTAAAAAATCAATGGTTTTTTTTGTGCTAAAATGGGTATTTAAAATTCCAAATGCAGATTCCAAACCAATGGTTCCATAAGCTGCTAAATCAAATTCTATTTTTTTATGCTCAATATCCATGGGATTGTGGTCGCTTGTTACCATATCAATTGTACCATCTTTCAATCCTTCTATCAAGGCATCAATATCCTTTTGCGTACGCAAAGGAGGCAGTACTTTGCAATTGGTGTTGAAGGTGGTTAAGGCTTCATCAGTTAATATTAAATTATGAATGGCCACACTGCAACTTACATTTAGTTTTTTTTGTTTGGCTGCCCGAATAAGTTCAACGGATTTTGCTGTGGAAATGGTAGGAATATGTAGTTTCCCTTCGGTATATTCCAGTAAAAACAAATCCCTTGCAACTTGCAGTTCCTCTGCCATGTTGGGAATGCCTTTCAAGCCTAAAGAGGTACTTGTGAATTCTTCGTTCATGACACCTTTGCCCGAAATTTTGTTTTCCTGAGGAAAAGAAATTACCAATCCATCAAAATTGCTGGCATACTGTAAGGCAATTTTAAGCAAGTTTGGGTTATCTATAGATGTTTTATAATCACCAAAAGCTATGGCTCCAGCCTGTTTCATATCAAAAAGTTCAGCCAGGTCAATGCCTTTGCCTTCTTTTGTTAAAGAACCAATAGGGTAGAGGCTTACAGCGTGTTTTTTTGCCTTACTTTTTATAAAGGACACATCTGCATTGCAGTCTATTACTGGATTGGTGTTAGGGTTAAGTGCCACAGAAGTAAACCCAGAAAGCGCAGCTGTTCTTAAACCGTTTTCTATGGTTTCCCTTTCTTCGTAACCAGGTTCACCAAAACTAACACTACTATCAAACCAACCTTGTGAAACATGTAAATTGTCTAAATGGATTTCCTTAATGTTTTTGGAATTTTTTATGGATTTTGAAATTTGTGAAATCACACCATTTTCAATAAGAATATCGACTGTTTGATTGTGAAAATCACTTTTAGAGTCAATAATTGTGGCTGATTTTAAGAGTACGTTCATTTAAAATATTTTAAGATGAGCATTTCGATGGCTAAAAAAACCAATGCAAAAATAACAAACCATTTCCATAGCTCGTTAATTTTCGAGTCACTTTTTAAGGTATCAAACAAATCTGAAACAGAATCTGAAACCTGAACATGCTGAAAGGTAGAAAGATCTTGATATTGTAAAATGCTTTCGTCCCTTTCATAATTAAAGCTTACATGTTCAATAAATTCAGAGTTGTTTGTAATACTGTAGGTTCCAGAAACAACTGGAGTTTCGGTTGTGCTTATTTGTACTTTATTATTAAAATATTGCTGTTGTGGAATAAGGCTTTCTTCTCCTAAGGATAAGGTTAAAATTTCATCTTGCTGTAGTGTTACTGGAACATCAAAGGTGTTTTCCCTTCCAATCACTTGATAGAGCTTTGAGGTTTTTAAACTTTGTTTGCCCATATTATACAACGTTGGGACGATTAAAGGTGAATTTTTAAAATTGGATTGTTCAGTTTTAAAAGAGGCTGAAAAGATATATGCTTGACCGTTTTTACTTAAAAAAGCTTTCCCGTCTTCAAATTTTAAAGGAACGGTTGCATTTGAAGCAAGCATGGGATAATAGTGTCCTGTTTTAGGATATTGAAAATTGGAAACTTCTTTTTGGAACACATCTTTGTAAAGTGGATGTGAAAAATTGATGTTCGTAATTCGTTTTTCTGTGGTTAGGAGGGCTTCAAAACGCGTGTTAAATGTTAAAAGCAAATCGTTGTAGGATTGCAGATCTATTTTTTCTGACGGAATAACAACTATAAAGCCACCATTTTCCGTAAATGCTTTTAAGGCTGTGGTTAAAGAAATTGGAATGCGTTCCAGCTCGTTTAAAACAATTAAATTTTGTTGGTCGATATCGCTATAGTTCAATTTCGTTACGGCTTCTGAAGTAAAAATGAATTCGTTATCCGTAAAAATACGTTGTAAAAAAACATCATCTGTCTCAGTAATGGCAAGCACTTTGGCTTTGTTGGCTTTGTTGATGTTAAAAAACAAATTATTGTCAAAATTTAAATTCACATCATCAATCACAATGTTTCCCAAAACTTCCTCTTGATTGGTTATCGTAAAATTTGCAGTTGCTGTATCTGCAATATCAATGGATGTTTTGGCAATTAACTTATCATGGCTATATAGGGAAACTGGTACATTTTTAAGCTCTGGACCTTGATTGCTAATGTTTGCTGTCAATTCAATGTTTAGAGGTGTTTTATTGGAAACGTATAAACTATCAATAGATAGGTTTTTGGTGTTAACTGGTTGTAGTTGAACCGCATGTATGGTCACTAAAGAATCCAAAACGGGTTTAAACAATGATGCCTTGGTTTGAAAATCTGAAACCAGCACCAATTGCTTAAGATGTCCAGATTGGTTGTTGAACAATTGCTTGCCTTTTAACAGAACAGCATCATAGTTTAGCTGATTGGAGGAATACCCAAGTTGTAACAATTGGTTTTTTATGGCTCCAAGGTTGGTGTTTTTATAGGTTTCGTTATTGGTAAATAGGGTTAGGTTTTCTGTATGATCCACATGGTTTAAAAGATCCTGTACAGCACGTTTTAAAAGTTCCCCTTGTTCTCCTTTGGCCTGCATGCTAAAAGAGTTGTCCAAATAAACCACTGTTTCTCTTTTGGTATTTAGCTGGTTGGTTTTTGAGGTATAAGGTTGTGCAAAAGCCAGGATTAAGGCTGCTAAAAGCAACATTCTTGTACATAAAATCAACCATTTTTTTAATTGGGAGCTTTTTCTAGTTTGAGAGGTTACTTTTTTTAAAAAAGCCACATTGGTAAATGCCTGCTTTTTAAATTTTCTAAGTTGAAATAAATGAATAAGAATTGGGATAAGCAGTGCAAATAAAGCGTAAAGAAGTTCAGGATGTTTAAACTGCATTCTTATTAGTTTATTTACAAAAATAGTGTTTACTATGAAATAGAAAACCTTTTAACAACAAATTAAATAAAATCCTGTCATAAATTTCCAAATTCTAATTTCAGGTTTCAAATTTTTGTTAAGATGATTGGGACTGCTTGAAAAACATAACGCCATAAGACCTCTTTCAGCAAAAGAAAAAATAATCTTCCATTTCCATTTTATCATGGGTTTTAAAAAAAGCCCGAATGGCTTTTTGAGACTGTTTGTTGGCAACGGTTACAATACTTTGAGCATCTTGTATGCTGTTTAAATAGGTAAAACCAAAGAGTTCCTGATTGTAGATGTGCTTTCCAATTTTTTTAGGATTATTGCAAATCCAGATAAAGTCAACTCCTTTGTCTATTAAGAGTTTGGCAATGCTTTTACCTTTAAAACCTGCTCCCCAAAGCACCAAAGGTCTGGTTGGATTGTAGTCCAATTCCAAAAAATAGTTCAGTTTAATTTCCAAAAAATAGTTTTGGGCATAATGTTCATGGGTCCTGGAGGTTCTGGTACTATAATCTCTCCAATAGTGTAACAATTGATTGCAAGGAATTACCTTGTATTGGTATTTGTAAAACCTAAAGGTTAAATCGTAATCTTCCGGATAATCGTTGGGGTTAAAAGCGTCACAAGCCACCAAATCGTCTTTGTGAATCATCCAGCAAGGAGATGGAATAACACACTCCTTGTAAATTTCGGAATAATTGGTTCCAGTTTGCGTTAATTGGTTCAACCACCTTTCATAACTATTGTAACCATCACTTATGCCTTCTTCACTAAAATAGGACACCAAACCTGTAGCCACATGTTTTTTACCATAGGTCTGTAGGTTCTTTAAAAGTACTTCAAGTTTATTAGAAGACATGATGTCATCGCTGTCCATTCTCGTAATATAACATCCAGAGCTTTTGCTAAACCCCATTCTTAGAGCTTCAATAATGCCACTGCCTGAATTTTTATAAAGCTTTATTCTGGAATCTTGTTTGGCATACTCACGCACTAGCTTGTAACCATCATCTGTGGAGCCATCATCAACAATCAATAATTCCCAATGTGTATAAGTTTGGCTTTTAATGGACGCCAAGCACTCTGGCAAGAAGGCTGCTGTGTTTTTAAATGGCGTCAAGATGCTTATTAAAGGGTTTTGCATGCCACGAATATAGTTTTTTATGTTAAATCTGTCTAAAGTTAAAAAGTATCTATGGGAACAGTCCGTAAATTTCTAAAGATTTTTAATTGGAAGCAGTTCAGGTAGCTTTAAAGATATCTGTCTAAATGTATTTTAACAAAAAGTTAAGGTAAAAAAGTGTAACACATTGTATTTTTGGGCGTCATACTGACAATTTAAAAAACCATTCACATGAAGAAATTATTAACCCTTTTTGGCATCAGTGTATTTCTTGTTGCCTGTGGCTCTTCCACAAAAACCACTTCCGACTTAGCAGTAAGCAATCCTATTGAAACTTCAATAGATTTAACAAAAGTTACAAACGATCAAGTTCCAGTAACCATTAATCCAGGTCGATTTACATTAGAAACGGTTACTTACAGGTTGCCTAAAGTTGTTCAAGGTACTTATTCCATAAGTGATTTTGGAAAGTATGTTGAAAACTTAAAAGCTTTTGATTACAATGGAAACGAATTGACTGTAAATAAAATTGACACCAATTCCTGGACCATTGCTAATGCAACCAATCTAGACTACCTAACTTATTGGGTTAACGATACCTTTGATGTGGAGGTATCTGGAGGTATTGGTGGTGATACACCATTTTCGCCAGCAGGTACAAATATTGAGCCAGATAATTATGTGTTGAATTTACACGGTTTTATAGGGTATTTCGATTCTTTAAAAAACAATCAGTATAAATTGGATGTGACTGCTCCAGCCGATTTTGTTCGTACTTCTGCTTTGCAGAATGTCTCAGAAAAAACAAGTGACGATGGCAAAACCATTACTACCAGTTATTTTGCACCTAGATATTTTGACATTACCGACAACCCAATGATGTATGGAAACTTGGATGTTGAAACCTTCCAGGTTGGAGATATTAAAATTGTTTTGAGTGTTTTTTCACCTAACCAAACGCATACTGCAAAACAAATAGGTGAAACCATGAAAACCATGATGCAGGCACAAAAAGCATATTTGGGTGATATAGACAGCACACCTCGTTACGATATTTACTTGTATTTATCTCGTGGTGATGCAGATTCCCCTAAAGGATTTGGAGCTCTGGAGCATCATACATCCACAGTTGTGGTTATGCCAGAAGGAATGCCTTTTGAAGCACTTGCCGAAAGTATGGTAGATGTGGTATCTCATGAGTTTTTCCATATTGTAACGCCTTTAAGTGTGCATTCAGAAGATGTTCATTATTTTGATTACAACAACCCAACATTTTCCAAGCATTTATGGATGTATGAAGGTGTTACCGAATATTTTGCCACCTTATTTCAAGTAGATCAAGGTTTGGTATCCGAAGAAGAATTCTACAGTAAAATCATGGGTAAAATACAAACAGCTTCAGGAATGAACGATACCATGAGTTTTACCATCATGAGTGAAAATGTTTTAGACGAACCTTATGCCAGTCAGTATTATAACGTGTATCAAAAAGGTGCTTTAATAGGCATGTGTATAGACATCTTAATGCGTGAGGAAAGTAATGGAAACAGGGGAATCCTTTCGCTAATGAAAGAATTGTCCAATAAATATGGTAAAAACAAACCATTTGAAGACGATAAACTAATTGCTGAAATTACAACCATGACCTATCCATCTGTTGGAGAGTTCTTAAACACGCATGTAGTTGGAGATGTGCCAATCAATTATGAGACATTTTTTGCCAAAGTAGGACTTGAGCTGGGCGAAAGCAAAGTAGAAACCAACTTGGTGCAAAATAATGGAGCTTTAATTTTTGGTGCCAATCAAGACAGTGGAACCATTTATTTTAATGGTTTGGTGACTCAAAATAGCTTTTGGAATGACAACGGTGTGAAACCAAACGACATTATAAAATCCATTGATGGTGAAAAAGTGTCTTTACAAACAGCCAATCAAGTATTTCAAAAAGTGTTTATGTGGCAACCAGGTACAGCGATTGAAGTTGTATTGGATAGAGATGGAGAAGAAGTTGTGATTAAAACAAATGTGGAAACATCTTATACCATAGGAAGAACCTTGGTTCCAAACCCTAATGCTACAGACGCTCAAATAGCTTTGCGCAACGCTTGGTTAAAAGGATAGAAGAAAAATTTTAGATTGTAGATTTACAGTTTAAGAAGTAAAAAGCCTGATGATTTTTCATCAGGCTTTTTTATGTTTAATACTTAGCAGATCCTTTAGAAGCAGAGTCTTTAATAAACTGTCTAATATCATCTGTGGAAGACTTTAAATCTTCATTTCTTAAATACATCATGTGGCCACTTCTATAGGCTTTAAAACTAACGCGATCTTTCATTTTACCACTAGGATCCATTTGTCCAATGGTATATTTTGCAGCAAAATAAGTAGTGGCTCCATCATAATAACCCGATTGTACCAAGACCTTTAAATACGGATTTTGTGCCATGGCTTGACGCAAAGCTTCCCTAGTCTCATCGTTTTGTCTGTCCCAAGGATGCACGTCGCCAAACATGTTATATTTTACATCTGTTTTAAAGTTCAGTTCTTCCCTAAGGTAATAATTTATTGCTGGAGTAAAAGAATGTAGCCAAGAGCTTAATTCTGCGTTGTAATCTGGTGAATTTCCTGCTGTCATTTTATCAATTCCAAGATAACGTGAGTCTAATCTTCCAATGGTAAACCCTTTATCACGCAACAATTCTTTCCAGAAAAAACGTGTAGGCACATTTAAATTATGGTCTAAAATAGCTTTTTTGTCCAAACCAGAATACAGACTCATTGTTTCTGCCACACGCTCTTTTTCTTCTGAAGAAATAAATCCACCTTTTGCTAAAGCTGGCATTAAATCATTAATGGCAAAGGTCTCAACTTCAGGTAAAATATCCAGTAAATCCTTTTGCTGCAGTGTTGCAGGCAATGCTTTTTGGTGCCAAGCTGCTGCCGTAAAATACGGTAAGTTTAAAGCTGAATATATAGGTTGATTGGTGGAATATATTTTATAATCGGCAGGAGAGACCAAAATAACCCCATTTAAATACATCCATTGACTGTTTTGTAATTCCTTGGATAAACCCATAACCCTTGGACCTCCATAACTCTCACCAATTAAATACTTTGGAGATTCCCATCTATTGTGTCTGGTTACAAAGGTGTTCATCCATTCTGCTAAATATTTTATATCTGCATTGATCCCGAAAAAGGTTTTTCTGTCAGGAAGTTTTCCTTCTTTATTTTCAACCATTCGGGAATAACCTGTATTTACTGGATCCACAAAAACAATGTCGGCAACATCCAATATGGCATTCGGATTGTCTGTAACACCATAAGGTTGCACAGGATGGCCTTCATCATCTATATTTAACACCACTGGACCAGTATATGCAATATGCATCCAAACAGATGCTGAGCCAGGTCCACCATTAAAGGAAAAAATGATAGGTCGTTTTTCAGGAGAACTGTTGCTTTT
>Ga0070728_10001212_pt1 | contig 40657 bp, 24 predicted proteins | sample tdDd471_FD_66723 | JGI IMG/M metagenome (GOLD analysis project Ga0070728, IMG submission 66723) | Marine sediment microbial communities from the Atlantic coast under amendment with organic carbon and nitrate - tdDd47.1 | ecosystem: Environmental > Aquatic > Marine > Coastal > Sediment | place... | reverse complement strand
TTTCCCGGCCTTTTTATCAGCATCAAAAACGTCTTCACGGATAGCAAATGGATCGACTTTGGAAAAGAACATCTGAGTTATCAGAAGCACAACTCCAACACTGATAAAAGCATCAGCCACGTTAAAGGTTGGCCAGTGATGGTGGTGCCAGTGCCAGTCGATGAAGTCCACCACATAGCCCAAGCGGATACGGTCCACCAGATTACCAATGGCGCCGCCAAGGATAACTGCAAGGGCAGTATGGGTGATTCTAAAGGTAGAGGGAACCCGGGCTATGAAATAAATCAACACGGCCATGGCCATGGAGGTGAGGCCGATAAAGATGCCCATGGACATGCCTTTACCCATACCCCATGCCATTCCCGTATTTTCTACATAGCGGAAATGCCAGAAATGTTCGATAACCTCGATAGGCAGACCAGTGCGCAGGCGTCCCATGGCCCATGCCTTGGTGAGCAGATCAATGGCCGCCGCAATGGCGGCCACTGGTACAATAAATCTCAGTTTCGACAGCATAGTGCTTACTCGTCTTCCGGGCTGAAGTTGATGGCATGGAGAACACCGGCGCAACGAGGGCAGGTGTCCGGGTACGTGTCATCACTACCGGTTTCTTCGTGGTAGATCCAGCAGCGGTCGCATTTTTTACCACGGGCTTTGCCGATGCCCATATGCAGCCCGGCAAGTTCGCCGGTCAGCAGGTCATCGGGTTCACCAACAAATTCCACCTGGGAGACGATGAACAGATCCGCCATGAATTTTTCACCGCGCTGTGCCAACAGGCTGCGAAGTTTTTCCGGGGCGGCATAAAGCTTCACCCGGGCATCAAGGCTGTGTCCGATTTCTTTGTTACGCCGTGCTTCCTCAAGTTTTTTCAGCACGTCATCACGCACGTCAATCAGGGTGCCCCAGGATTCCATAAAGGCGGTATCCGCGGCAAGACCGTCTTCAACAGTGGGGAAGGCTTCCAGATGAATGCTTTCCTGCTTGCCTTCAAAGGCAGGCATGGCTGCCCAGATTTCTTCGGTGGTGTGAGGCAGCACCGGAGCCAGCATGCGGGACATCACCGAGGCGATCTCGTACATGGTGCGCTGGGCGGCCCGGCGGGTGGCGCTGTCGGTTTTTTCCACATAGATGCGATCTTTGATAATATCCAGATAGAAGGCGGAAAGATCGTTGGTGCAGAATTCCACCAAAGAGTGATAAATGACGTGGAGATCATAGGTTTCGTAGGCGGTTTTGAACCGTTCCACAAGACTCCGCAGTTTCATCAGAGCCCAGCGGTCAATGGATTCCAGCGCTTCGTCGCCCACCCGGTCTTCTACCGGATTGTAATCGCTGATGTTGCCCAGCAGGAAGCGGAAGGTGTTGCGGATTTTCCGGTAGGCGTCAACCATGCGGCTGAGGATGGTGTCGGAGAAGCGGATATCGTTGCGATAGTCTTCGGACACAACCCACATACGCAGAATTTCGGCGCCGTATTTTTTGGTGATTTTTTCGATGGGTACATAGTTGCGGGAGCTCTTGGAGTATTTCCGGCCATGCTCGTTGACCACAAAGCCGTGGGTCAGCACGGTTTTGTAGGGAGCCTTGCCCCGGGTGGCCACGCTGCACAGCAATGAGGAATGGAACCAGCCGCGATGCTGGTCAGAACCTTCGAGGTACAGATCCACCGGGGTTCCCAGCATTTCGTTGTCTTCGCAGACCGCAGCCCAGCTAACGCCGGAGTCGAACCATACATCCACGATATGGGATCCCTGTTTAAAGTGAGTGCCGCCGCATTTGGGGCAGACTGTGCCTTCGGGCAGCAGGTCTTTTGCTTCCCACTGGAACCAGATGTCGGAGGTATGCTCTGCAAAGAGGTCCGCCATCCGGTGGGCCACACCGGCGTCAACCAGATCCTCTTCGCACTCGGTGCAGGTGAAGGTGGGAATGGGAACACCCCAGGCCCGCTGGCGGCTGATGCACCAGTCGGGACGGTTTGTGACCATGCCGTTGATACGGGCTTCGCCCCAGTGGGGAATCCAGTTGGTGGCGGCGATTTCTTCGATGGCTTTGGCACGCAGTTCGTTGTGGTCCAGCTTAAAGAACCATTGGGGGGTGGCCCGGAAGATAACCGGTTTTTTGGAGCGCCAGCTGTGGGGATACTGGTGCTTGATTTTCTGATTCGGGGGATTCAGCAGGATGCCTGCTTCATGCATGTCTTTGACAATTACCGGGTTGGCGTCGAACACGAACATACCTGCGTATTTATCAACGTCCTTGGTCAGACAACCTTTGGCGTCTACCGGGGTAAGAATGTCCAGACCATTTTTAAGGCCGGTGATGTAATCGTCTTCACCATGTCCCGGAGCGGTATGCACACAGCCGGTACCCTGTTCCAGGGTGACATAGTCGGCTTCCACATGCTTGCTCTGGCGGTCGATCCAGGGATGCCGTGAGTTGAACTTCAGCATGTCGGTGCTGTTCAGGTCGCCGATAATGCTGTAGCTGTCTTCGCTCCAGCCGATGTCCTTCATGGAGGCTTCCAGCAGGCCACGGGCAAACACGAACACTTCGCCGTCATGTTCGATGGCGCAGTATTCAATGGAGGGACCAAAGGCGATGGCGAGGTTTGCGGGCAGGGTCCAGGGAGTAGTGGTCCAGATAACCACAAAGGCGGGTTTGCCTGCGGCTTCGGGAAGCACGGTGCTCAGATCGCCTTCCAGCGGGAACTTGACGTAGACCGAGGGGGACTCGTGATCTTCGTATTCGATCTCGGCTTCCGCCAGCGCGGTTTCAAACACCGTGTCCCACAGCACCGGCTTGAAGCCCTTGTACAGGTGCCCCTTCTCGATCCAGCGGGCCATTTCACGGGCGATGGTGCTTTCGTATTTCAAGGTCAGGGTCAGGTAGGGATTCTCCCAGTCTCCGGTGCACAGGATGTCCCGGAACTGTTGTTTTTGGATGCCTACATATTTTTGTGCATAGCGACGGCAGGCTGCCCGGATTTTGGGCACCGGTATGTCGTGGAAGTCCATGCCATTCTGCTTGTAATTTTGCAGAACCTGCTGTTCGATGGGCAGGCCATGGCAGTCCCAGCCCGGGGTGTAGGCGGTCAGGTATCCCGCCATGTTCCGGTAGCGGACCACAATATCCTTCAGGGTTTTGTTCAGCACATGACCGTGGTGAATCATGCCGTTGGCATAGGGAGGGCCATCGTGCAAAACGAACTTGGGCTTGTTTTTATTGCGTTCAATTATGGTGCCGTAGAGGTCCATTTCTTCCCAGCGCTGGACGGATTTCGGCTCGCGCTCCGGCAGGCGTGCGCGCATATCAAATTTTGTACGGGGCAGGTTGAGAGTCTTTTTGTATTCCACTGTGACCTCCGGTGTACAGCTTTACGGTTCAGGTCTCCTTAAGGAGCCCAAAAAATAAGGGATATCATTATACACTTTTCGTGTCGGTAGGCAACCAATTTGAGGGTGAAAACAGGGGGTGAGATAAGCTTTTCATCCCCCGGTGATTTCTGTCGGACAAAGGGCTTACATCCGGTCAACCAGCTTGGGGTACAGGGTTTCAGCCTCATTTTTTTGCAGGGCTTCAAAATGCTGGCTGAGACTCAGTTCTTCCCGTAAAAGTTCCCAGTCTGCATAGCGGTCGCGGGCAATCATCAGCCTCAGCAGGGGAGGGTCTCCCCCAAGGGTGTAGATTATCAGCAGGCCCTCGTGGCCTTCGCATAAGAACTGGAACAGGGCCAGATGCTCTTTGGGAATTCTGCCGTATTCAACTACGATGCTGTCATCATTTGCCGGATTCATGGGATTTTGCAGTTTCCTTGAGATGTTTGGAGCGTTTGCGACGGTTGTGCCTAATGATTGTTATCAGCAGGTATACCAGCAAAAGCCAGGGGGCGATGGTCACCACGCCAATAATTACCACACCGATGGAGCCGAAGAACAGCATGCCCACCTGGTTGAGGGCCCAGGAAAGCGGGGCCAAAACCGAGTTCTGCGCGGCCTGGGTGCTGCTTGGTTCAAACAGGGTGATGGTCAACGTGGAGTAAGAGATGCGGTTTTGCAAAAAGCGCAGCCGTCCTTCATGCTGTTCTATCTGGGTGCGAATTTGTGCCAGCTTGTCTTCCACCGCCACCAGGTCTTTTAGCTTTGCGCCTTTGTGATCCAGCAGAGTCAGCAGCCGTGCTTCCAGGGCTTTCTGGTTTGCGATGCGGCTTTGCACGTCAACGTATTCTTCGCTTACGTCTTCGGTCCATTCCCTTATGGACTCCACGGTTCCCAGCTTTTCGATGGCCAGAATAGCGGCGCGGAAGGAACTGCTGGGCACCCGGACGGAAATGGTGCCATTGAGTTTGCCGTCGCTGTTGGTGTAGGCGTTGGTCTCCGAGATATAGCCCTTCATGGATTCCAGGGTGAGCTTTAGCGAGGATTCGGCGACCTTGTAATTTTCAACTGAAACGCTGATTTCCGAGTTGTATATCAGGTGTTTGCCTACGGTTTCAGATTCGTCGGCATATGCATTTCCGGAACGCAGCACTTTGGAAAGGGCAACCACAGAAGAACCCCGTTTGTAGGATTCGCCTTCACTTCCGGCATAGGATCGCTCCGCCATTTTTGATGCCATTGGGGCAAGGGCGCGGTCTGCGCTGTAACATGCGCCGAGCATCAACAGAGCTGCTATCATCATGGGCATAAGGGTGCGATACATTTTCATGCCGGTCTCCTTTTCGTATTTTGCCATACTTCGTCCGGATCGCCGTTATCATACGCCCCCGGAGTTGCAAAATCAAGAAGGGAAGATGCGCTGCCTAGTCCACGGTTTCCACATCCACCTCGACACCGGTGATACGGAAGATCACCTTTTTGGCGATGGGTGCCGGCACCAGATCATAGTGGGCGAATTCCATGCTAAAGGTGGCGCGTCCCTGGGAGCGACTCCGCAGGTCTGTTGCATAGCCGAACATTTCCACCAGGGGCACAAAGGCGTTGATAACCTGCACACCCGCAAGGCGTTCTTCAAAGCCGCGAATGCGGGCCCGCTTACTGTTCAACTCCCCGATAATGTCGCCCATGAATTCTTCCGGGGTGACCACTTCCAGCTTCATCACCGGTTCCAGAAGCGCAGGGGCGGCACCGCGATAGGCGTCGCTGAAGGTCATGCTGGCGGCCACTTCAAAGGACATTTCCGAAGAGTCAACCTCGTGATAGCCTGCGGATACCAGGGTAACCTTGATATCGGTAGCGGAAAATCCCGCAAGATCACCGACGTTGAGGCTACCCCTTACGCCCTTTTCAATGGCAGGTATAAACTGAGGGGGAATTTGCTGGCCTTTGACCAGGCTTTCAAACTGGAAGCCTTCTCCGCGCTTCAGCGGTTTGATAGCCAGCTCGACTTTGGCATACTGGCCTTTACCGCCGGTTTGTTTGATGTATTCAAACTCGGCTTTGCCGGGACGCTGAATAGTTTCGCGGTATGTAACCTGGGGACGACCAACGCTGACGCCAACCTGGAATTCGCGACGCAGGCGTTCAACCAGCACCTCAAGGTGCAGTTCGCCCATACCGGAAATAATGGTCTGTCCGGTGTCGCTATCGGTATGCACCTTAAAGCTGGGATCCTCGAAGGACAAGGCTTCCAGCGAATTGGTGAGCTTGGTTTCGTCTTCACCGGTTTTGGGTTCAACGGCAACGGAAATTACCGGTTCCGGTGATTGGATGGATTCCAGAAGCAGGGGGGCAGAGTGATGTGTCAGGGTGTCGCCGGTATAGGTTTCTTTTAACCCCACCACGGCGCAGATATCACCGGCGCCAATGGCGCTAAGCTCTTCCCGCTTGTTGGAGTGCATACGCAGCAGTTTGCCGATGCGCTCCTTACGGCGGCGGGAGGCGTTGTATATGGTGTCCCCGGTTTTAACCTGCCCGGAGTACACCCGGATGTAGGTCAGGTGTCCCACATAGGAATCTGTGGCGATTTTGAAAGCCAGCGCAGCAAAGGGTTCCGACATGGAAGGAGCGCGGCTTTCGGATTTGTCTGGATTGTTGATGTTTTCACCGGTGACCGGAGGCACTTCACTGGGGCTGGGCAGATAGTTGATAACCGCGTCCAGCAGAGGCTGTACGCCCTTGTTTCTGAAGGCGGTGCCGCACAGAACCGGAATAATTTCACCGGAAACGGTGGCTGCCCGCAGGGCACTGATCAGCTGTTGTTCGTCAGGTTCGTCTCCGCCAAGATAGGCTTCCAGCAGGTCGTCGTCGGTTTCGGCGACTTTTTCGATCATTTCAAGACGCAGGCTCTCGGCCTCATCCTGGAATTCTTCGGGAATATCCGACTCGTTGACCGTTGCGCCCAGATCGTCTTCGGAAAATGTCAGGGACTTCATGGCAACCAGATCAATAACACCGGCGAATTCCGCCTCAGCACCCATGGGCATCTGAATGGGAACTGCGTTGGCCCGCAGCCGGGCTTTCATCATATCCACGGCGCGTTCAAAAGATGCTCCGACCCGGTCCATTTTATTGATAAAGGCGATGCGGGGGACTTGATATCGTTCCGCTTGCCGCCATACGGTTTCCGATTGCGGTTCCACGCCACCAACAGCACAGAATACTGCAACCAGACCATCCAGAACCCGCATACTGCGTTCCACTTCCATGGTGAAGTCAACGTGTCCCGGGGTGTCGATGATGTTGATCCGGTACTTTTTCCAGAAACAGGTGGTGGCCGCACTGGTAATGGTGATGCCGCGTTCCTGTTCCTGGTCCATCCAGTCCATGATGGCAGTGCCATCGTGCACTTCGCCCAGACGGTGTGAAATACCGGTATAGAACAGAATACGCTCGGTTGTGGTGGTTTTGCCTGCATCGATATGCGCGGCAATGCCGATGTTTCTGGTTTGCTGTAAATCGTAATCCTTACTCACGACACGATCCTGTATGCTTCTGGTGAAATGGATACAAAAAAACCGGCAAAAGGTAGAACCCTCTGCCGGTTGTTGCTGTTGTTACCAGCGGTAGTGAGCGAACGCCCGGTTGGCCTCGGCCATACGGTGCACGTCTTCACGCTTTTTGTAGGCGTTGCCGCGCTTGTTGTAGGCATCAAGGAGTTCACCGGCAAGGCGTTCTCTCATGTTGCGCTCACCGCGGCTCCGTGCGTAGTTCACCATCCATTTGATGGCAAGACTCAGCTTACGGGTCGGGCGAACCTCGGTGGGCACCTGGTAGGTCGCACCACCGACGCGGCGGCTGCGGACTTCGACCAGGGGCTTGAGGTTATCGATGGCAGTCTGGACGACCTTCAGGGGGTCTTCATTGGTCTTTTTGCCAATGATGTCCATGGCATCGTACATGATCTGCAGGGCAACGCTTTTTTTGCCGCGCAGCATCATGTTGTTTACAATACGGGCCACCAGTTCGCTGTTATATTTAACGTCGGGGGTGACTTCTCTACGTCTGATACCGCCTCGTCTCGGCATGGCTATCCTCGCTTGCTCAGATTAGTTACTTGGGACGACGCACGCCGTACTTGGAACGGGCGTTCTTACGACCGTCAACGCCACTGGTATCCAGTACGCCACGAACGATGTGGTAACGGACACCAGGAAGATCCTTCACACGACCGCCGCGCACCAGCACAACGGAGTGCTCCTGAAGGTTGTGGCCTTCGCCGGGAATATAGCAGGTCACTTCGTATCCCGAAGTCAACCGTACACGGGCTACTTTACGCAACGCCGAGTTGGGCTTTTTAGGGGTGGTGGTATACACGCGGGTGCATACGCCACGGCGCTGGGGGCACGATTTCAGGGCCGGGGATTTTGTCTTGGCCTTGATTTGCTTGCGTCCTTTACGGATCAGCTGATTAACGGTCGGCATTGTTACCTCGATCAATCTCAATTACATGAATATACCTTCTCAAAACGCAGTGATTATAGAAGGTACATGCGGTTTGTCAAGAGAAATTCCGTGAAACTTTGCGTATTTCAACGGATTTCTCCTGCATGTTAATTCCATCCCGGTGTTTCCGGGACAGACCGCACTATATACATTATTAAAAATGCGCTGTCCAGAAAAAAGCGAAAAAAATACCTTTGCCCGTGTAGATAAAGTACACGGTTTGTTTGCCAAAGTGTTTGAAAGGTGCTAGCTTTAGTGTTGTTAGGACCCTGTAACCCGCATTTACCGGCAGCACCAGGATGTGGAATTTTCCTGCTGTCGTACACCCGTCAAGTTAACCCGGAGGTGACAAGGGTAGCAGTGTGCCCAAACAAGGGGCAAATGTAATTGATAACAGTTCTGGGATCAGATTCATGTTTAAACTAAAGAATATAATTCATGGTTTTGAGGCATCACTGCTCGCGGTGGTGCTGGTTGCAATTGGCGCGGCGCTTATGGAAACATTGCATGCGTCCGGGGGAAACCTTTCCGGTGAGTCCCTTGGAAATGTTTATCATTACGCAGTATTTGTCATATTTATTCCCTTTGCCGCCATTGGTGTAGGCTTGGGTTTTGCCTCGGCAGCAATGCTTCGGGGACGCCCGGTAGAGAGTCTGTGGCCGGGATGGCTGGGTGACAATACTCACAGCGGCGCTGCCCGTATTCTGGTGTGGGGAATTGCCGTATATGTTGTGTTTGTGCTGTTGCATCCCCTGCATGCCCGCGTAACATTTATGTTTGTGAACGATTTCAAGAATAAAGAAGTTTCCGGCTGGTTCCTTAATATTTTTGAATATGGCCTGCTGTTTGTCGCAATTGCAACCAGTGTCCTGATTGCATCGATTATCAGAAAACCGGTTCTGGCCCTGGTCGGAAAAATTCAGCAGCATGTCTCCCACAGGGTTGTGTTTTTTTCGGTGCTGGCCCTTATCGCACTGGTCTCTTTTGTGTTGCTGTCAAATCTGGTTGCCACTGCGCTTGAGCCTTTTGAAGAACTTGACCGCCGGGGCATGCAGACCATGTATCATGTTATGTGGGTGCTTGTGGCGGTCTGGATGCTGTGCCTCGCCATGCCCCGGCTAAAGGGCTTGCCCGCCAATATTGTGCTGCGTGTGCTGATTTACGGGTATGTCTTGTTCATTGGGTATCAGGGGATTCATATGGACAAGGATAACGATGCATTGGGTGTGCTCAATAATGAAGGCCTGGTATTTCGGTCACTCTCGCCAATAGTATTAAAGTACAATGATATAGATCACGACCGGTATTCCTCTTTTATGGGAGGTACCGATCAGGCCCCCTTTGATCCCTGGGCGTACCCGGGCGCACCGGAGATTCCCGACAACGGCAAGGATGACAACTGTATGCTGGGAGATGCTCCCAAGGGATTTGTGCCTGATATCAAGCATGAGTATGTCGAGCCCCCAACATCATTGAAGCAGGGGCCGTTCAATATTTTGTTCATTACCATGGACGCAGTGCGGGCGGATCATCTTTCCTGCTATGGATATAAACGGAAAACCACTCCGTATATTGATACCATTGCCCGGCAGGGAGCGATCTTTGCAAACAATTATTCCCAGGGACCTGGGACCATCCTTTCCATACCCTCCTTTATGGGGGGCAAGTACATTTCACAGATGGTCTGCCTGAATCTGCAGTCTCAACCCGGTTCACACCGGCTGGTTCCGGAAACGGAAACCATTGCGGATTACCTGCGTTCAAAGGGATACATGACCATTGGGGTAGGGGGGCATGGCTATTTGGCCATGGTGGATTCCCAGGAATGGAATATATTTTCCAATCCCAAGGATAAGCAGGTTGGGCCAAATAAGATCTCCAATCCGGAAATCAATGAACGGGCCATTGGTCTGATAAAGAAATATGTCCCCACCAACAAAACCTTTATGTGGGTGCATTATTATGATCCCCACGATAAGTATCTATCCCACCCCGATAACCCCGTTAATTTTGGCAAAAGCAAGGTGGATCTCTATGACGGGGAGATTTTAAATACCGATATGCACATTAAAACGCTGGTGGAAACCTGGCAAAAGAACTCATCGATTCCCACAGTGATCATTATCGCCAGCGATCATGGTGAATCCCTGGGTGAGCACGGCATTACACACCACGGTACTCACCTGTACCGGTCTATCGTTCATGTGCCGCTTATTATCAATGTTCCCGGCGTAAAGGGAGGCCACGTTATACAATCTCCCTCCAGTCTTGTAGATATTGCTCCCACCATTCGCAATATGCTTGGCGATTCCCCGGTTGCAGATCAGTTTGGTCATAGCCTGCTTGGTCCCGTGGTCACGGGTAAGCCTCAAAAAGATCGTGCGATATTTCAGGAGATGCAATTTGAGGTGGCAAAAAAATACTACTCAAAACGTGGTATTTTAACTGATCGTTATCATCTGATTTGGGATCTGCAAAGCGGGGTTGAGGAACTGTTTGATCTGAAAAAAGATCCGCGGGAATTGACAAATATTGCCTCGACAGAACCTGTAGCACTCAAAGACATGCGCTCCCTTTTACAGCGTCGTATGGAGGATGTCTCCGTAACTATGCCCCGGCTGAACTACTGTAATTACCGGCCACCAAAAGACCGGAACTACTATCCTCCGGCTTCGGAAGAACTGATTGAGCCCTGGCTTCATGATACGCTTCCCAAGGGTGTGAAAAAAGTGGATATCGAACTTGTGCCCGGGTATGTGCGCATGGTGGGTGTAAAGATGACGCCCCGGAAGCTGGCAGCCAATAAAAAGGTTACGGTGCGCATGTTTTTCAGGCAGGAGCAACCGTCAACAGATAACTACCGGCTGTTCTTCCATCTGCGGGGCACCGGTGGTAAAAAAAGTCCCTGGGGCGGGTATTCTCTGAACTATGATCACTACCCCGTCGCCAATGCATTGCCGGTTCCTCAGTGGCCGTCTGATAAAATCGTAGAGGACAGCTTTACCTTTCAGATTCCCAATGGTCGCGGCAAGGGAACCATTGATGTCTGGACCGGTTTTTATCTTAAGAATCAGGGGCGCATCGAAATCAAGGTGCACAAGGGAGGCATGAAAGCCACCCGTCACGGGCTGTTGCTGGGCAAGCTGAAGATCACTAAAGATATTCTTCATGGCGACAAAGTTTCAGCGCCGCGGGCCATATCACCCGACGGTGCAGCAGCGCCCCCGCCAAAAGACAGTTCGGGAAAAATCAAGGAGAGCTCCTCTGCTCAAAAGTAGACGGTTTGCGTAACCCTTACATACTTGTTTTTGGTAAGTAGCTATATATTATAGGTGGGGTTTAGTGTGCCCGGCTTTGAGTCTAACGCTCTAAAGCCGCACAGGAAATTAACCGTAAATACTCCTTTGGGGCGGGCTAAATCCCCGGTTGACATTCGCTTCAAGGCGGCGTTTAATACTGACATAATTTTGGCACTACAATTTATCGGTTGAGCAAGGAGCTGTTGCATGAAAGCTTTTAATAATCCTGCGGAAATTTTAAATTCTACATCTTTGGTGGATACTTTTTTGGAGCTGGTGAAAATCGACACCCAGTCGGACCCCAAAAGCGAAACCATGCCCAGCGCGGCAAAAGAACTTGACGGATTACAGGCCGTCAAGGCCCGTCTCGATGCCCTGGGCATAAAGGATGCCGCTATTGATGAAAACGGCTACCTGTTTGCCACCCTGCCGGGCAACGTTGAAAACGCTCCCACCATTGGCCTTATTGCGCATATCGACACTGCCCCGGATTACAGCGGCACCAATGTGCAGCCGATACTTCATGAGAATTATCAGGGAAACGCCATTGAACTCAAAGATAGCTGGACCATGGACGCCGATTATAACCCCGAACTGCAGCAGTGCATCGGTGATACCCTTATTACCTCTGACGGCACCACATTGCTTGGAGCCGATGACAAAGCCGGTGTGGCGGAAATACTTGCGGCTGTGGAGTTTTTACTTGCCCACCCGGAGATCGAGCGGCCCACCCTGCGTATTGGCATCACCCCGGACGAGGAAATCGGCAAAGGGGCCAGCAAGTTTGACGTGGATGCCTTTGGCGCCCGTTGCGCCTATACTCTGGATGGTGGATTTAGTGGAGAAATCAACGGCGAAACCTTTAGCGCCGATGGCGCGGTGGTGACCTTCACCGGCGTTATGGTGCATCCGGGTATGGCCAAGGACAAGCTCGTGAACGCCCTGCGCTGGGCCAGCACCTTTGTGACCATGCTGCCTGCGGATGAAGCCCCTGAAACCACTGAACATCGCAAGGGTTTTTACCACCCCGTGGAAATCAGCGGTGGTTCCGCCGAGGCCAAAGTCGAGTTGATTCTGCGGGACTTTGACGATGAAATTTTGGCTACCCGCGGCGAAAAACTTAAGGAAATCGCAGCCAAACTGATTGAGCAGGAACCCCGGCTGAAAATCGATGTAGACGTTAAGCTACAATACCGCAATATGGCCAACGGCCTGCGCGAACTGCCCCAGGCCATGGAAAATCTGGAGCAGGCGGTGCAGATGGCGGATATCGAACCCCGCATCGATCCCATTCGTGGTGGCACTGACGGCTCCGGCCTTACCGCCAAAGGGTTGCCCTGTCCCAATATCTTTGCCGGTGGTCTGAATTTCCACGGTCCCCGGGAATGGGTCAGCACCCGGGTGATGGGGCAGGCGGTCTGTACTGTGCTGAATCTGCTGCAATTGTGGGCCCAGGAAAAATAACACCCTCTGATACAGGAGAATCCGGGACATGAAGCATGTATCATGGCTGATGGTTCTGTTGGTGGTCTGCGCTGCATTGTGCGGCGGTTGCGATGCGGTAAAAGACTTGTTTGAGCCGATTTACTGTAGCAGCGATGCTGAGTGCCCTTCAGATATGTATTGCGATCTGGGGGATCAAAATCAGCGGGGCACCTGTCGGGTGCGCACAGCCTGTCTGTGCAGTTCCGATGCCGATTGCCCCACCGGGCAGCACTGTGTGTTTTCCGATCCCGATGACACCTGCGGCTATGCCTGCGCCCCCGATGATATCGATGGCGATGCTGATCCCGATGTGATTGACACCGTTGACGGCGACACCACGGATATTGACGGCGATATGGAAGATGCCGTTGATACCACCGAGGTTGACGGGGATATGGATGAAATCACGGAGCAGGAATTAGAAGCTGTTGAACGGCCTGATCCGGGCATCAGCGGGTATGTGATCGCCATCCTGCATTCGGTGAATACCCCGGACTACGATGGCAACGAGATGAGCCTCTACCAGCTTGGTGATAACGGAAGCTGGGGCGCTTTTTACCAACGGGAAACCTTCACCGATTCCGTGGTGGATGTGACCTTTACCCCGGACTGCACCCGTATGCTGGTGGCCGAGGATTCCGGCAATGTGGATGTCTACACCATTGAAGACGGTCTTATCGCCTTTATGGGTTCAGTGGATACCGAAGCCTATGTCAGCTCTATGCGGGCGGTGCGCAACGATGCAGTGTACATTTTGGACGGCAACGGCGAGCAGTGGGGCGGTGGTTTGAAACTGCTGGATCTGCGTACCAATCCCGGCGTCATGACGGACCAGCATGTGGCAATGCACGCGCCCAGCGGACTTGCCATCAGCCCTGACGGGGCATGGGCCATGGCCTTTGGTGGTCCGGTGATGGACGACCCGGACAACACCACAGTGTGCAGTCTGGATGGCATGGAGATGTCCCTTTCCGGGTATTACGATTTTTGGGAAGAACAGGCTTCGGTGGCAAGCCCGGGATTCTCCCCGGATGGCAGCCGGGTTGCCGCAGGCAATAACTCGCCCTATTATCCCGACGCCAACACCATGAAGCTTTTTTCCTTTAGCGCAACAGGTGAACCGGCAGAGCTGGACAGCGCCACTGTGCAGAACCCCAGCGCAGCGGTGTTTTCCGATGATGGGGCGTACCTGATGGTCAGCACCTTTGACGGCAACACCGTGGAAGTCTTCGATGTGTCCGACGACACTCTTGACGCCACCTACACCGCAAGCAGCATGCCTTTGGCGGATCGCATTATTCCCATTCGCCGTGGGCCTCTGGCGGGTCATGTGCTGGTAGGAACCTATAACGCCATTGTGCTTATGAAGGTGGAGGCCAATGGTCATTTGACGGAAGTCAGCCGCCAGAACAACGGCGGCGAAGGCGCTACGGAAATCTTTGGTTTCTTTGCGGTAGGACATGCCTACTGAGTTGGGCCAAACATAAGATACCAATGAAAACGCCTCCCGGTTTGGGAGGCGTTTTTTTTGGTTCGTATTTTTACTGTCGGGCTATTGCGCCAGACGTTTGGCTGTGGCCTTCTGCCACGCGTGCAGGTTCTGGAGATTGTCGGGGTTTACCGGCGGGGGATTCATCCAGGTTTTAAGTGCCTTGAAGCTGCACATGGGTGCAATGCTCTTTGTGCCGGTTGCCTTTGCCGTAGAAGCAACATCCGGTCCGGAATGCTGATTGCCGGAGTCATAATCAATGGTCTTGTTATAGACCAGCAGGGCTCCACCATCCACGGTAAAGGGTTCTTCCAGATCAATGTTCCCTTCGGGATCAATACCGGCATAGACGATATTGGAACCCTGAGTGCCGGGATAGGAAATGGTTTCATCATTCAGGCGGAAAAAAGTACCGGTAAAGGGCCCGATGTCAACACTTTGTGTGCCCTGCCCGACGGTGGGGGCGCTGGAAGTGGGAAAGCTCAGAGTGCCGTTATAGCTGTATGCACCGCTGTCTTCCTGTACCCAATTGGCGATCAGGTTGTTCATGTACATGGAGGGGAAGTCCATGCCAAAGTTGTTGGTGGTAAAGGCATCGACTTCATCGGGGCTGCCGATGTTCATATCGAAGATGGCAGAATAGCCGTCCATGCCATCATCAAGCTGGCCTGCCACATAGGCCCACCACATGTATGCCAGGGCATAGTTTTCATACTGGGCATAGGTCCAGTTAACCATGGAGACACCCTGGGCGATCTTGCCCTGGTAATCCCACTGGTAGAAATCTACCGCATAGTCGTTGCTGCCGTAAACAACCCGCACAGCGCTTTCCGCCAGGCCTTCGTCGTGGTATTCCCAGTATTCCTGATTCATGCCGTGACGTGAGTTGTACAGAAGATGCTGAAACTCGTGGGCAATGACATGGCCCACAGATTCAACGTCAACAAGCACGTTAATGTGGATCATTTCCATCTCATTGGAATGCAGGCCCCACCAGCTCATGGTCTGGTTATCAGCCATGGCGTTGATGGGACTGAAATATCCGCCGTAATCGTCGCCGCCGTCAAGACCCAGCATGACGATGCGCCCGTTGCCGTCTTTATCCGGGGCGGGATGGAAAATGGTGGTTTCCGTAGGATAAATCATGTCGTCGAATTCACCCATGATCTGGTCAACACCCGGGAAGGTGTAGCCTTCTTCAACATACGCAACGCTGGTATCGCTAACCGCCACCCGGTGGGCCGTGACCTGATACTGATCATAGTTACTGGAAGACATGTCGGAAACCCAGAACTTTTTGGTGTCAGCGGTCAGGAAGGTTCCTGTGGGGTTGTCGCCCTTGAGCATTGTCAGGGTGTATTCAATACCCAGTTTTTGCATGGATGTGGTAATGGTCACCGTTGCGGTTGCCGCATCGTAAGCAATATTTTCAATGTCAAACTGTTCTGCTTCCGAGGTGAAAATGTAGTTATAGGAGCTGAGGCAATCGGCTTCGCCGGGATCGCGGCTGAACACAATTTTCACGGTGGTTTCATCGGGAGCATTGATGGATGTAATGGTTACACCGTCCCAGCCGGTCTGGGGATGGTCCACGATTTCTACCTGTTCTTCTTCAGCGGGGATATCTTCTTCTATATCACCGTCGACTTCCGCATCTCCGTCAACCACGGCTTCCTCGCCGTCACCGTCGATGATACCTTCATCATCACCATCCACCACCTCATCACTTTCAACAGTGTCACCATCGGGGATGATGATGGTTTTATCCGGGTTGTCGGTGCATCCCATGAACATCAGCAGGACGGTGATCAAAAGGGCAAGGATAAGTGTGTGTCGCTTCATGTTGTACTCCTTGGGTATTGCTCGCAGGATAATACTTCCCCCGACATCAATGTAATGTTTAAAAGAATTAAGTCAAACCATAAACTATATTACTGAATCCGCCGTCGGCGTCTGAAACTGATGCCAGTGAGCATTAGCAGCAATGCTGCAACAGACCACAGGGTTGTGCCACTGCGGCAGGATGAGCCTTCGCCGGGAATGCAATAAGCGCTGTCTATCCAGGCCTGGCAGGTGCCGCCGTCGCTGCCGCAGTTTTCTGCTTCCAGAACACCGGCGTTGCAGGTTTGCAGTTTTTTACCGTTGCAATGCACAATAAAGCTGGCGGGGTTGCATTCCGTGCCATTGCATTCGTCGTTCTCATCTGTGTAGCCGTCGCAGTCGTTATCTACCTGATCCTGACAGGAAGAGGCGGAAATTTTGCATACGCAAGCTGCCTGATCCAGCTCTTCATCAATACCGCAGCGCTGTTTGGTTTCAGAACAATCTGTTTCGGAGATGCGGTTTCCATCAGTGCACGTTTGCAGCCTGTCGTCATCGGCGCATTGTGGGGGGAACTCCCCAAAGAAACATTCGCCGTCTCCGCATTCGTCGGCTTCGTCAATGGTGCGGTTGCAGTTGTTGTCCACGTTGTCGGTACAGGAAAGGGGAGAGGGCACGCAGGGGATACAACGATACATGTTGTCATCGTTCAGCCCGCAGATAAGCCCCTGCTCGGCGCAGTCTTCGGTTACAAGGTTGTTATCCACGCACCAGCGGGCCCGGAAGCCATCACAGCGACCATCAAAGGTTGTGTCACCGCAGCCGGAAAGATACAGAGCCTGGTGGGCGTTTGCCCGTCCATAGCCAAAAAAGTTCGAGTGTCCTTCATCATCGTAGACATCGGCACCGCCGACTTTATCGGCGCTTTGGCGCATGATTTCCATGGCGTCGGACCATGAAAGACCGGGATTGTATGAAAGCATAAGGGCAAAAATGCCGGACACCAGCGGGCAGGCGCTGGAGGTGCCGCCAAAGTAATAGGTGTAATTGCCATCGGCCCCAAGGTCCGGGATATTGGGATATCCCGCAACGGAGCCGTTGTCATTGTATCCGCAGCGCCCGGTATAGTCCGTGGTGGCAATGCCCCAATCATTCGGGCCGCTGTTGGAGGGTGCAACGATGTCGATGCCGGAACCATAGTTGCTGTATACCGAGCGCTTGTCGTTCATATCCGAGGCACCTACGGCAAAGACCCGCTCGTAGGCCATCATTTCGTCGTCGGTAAACAGGCGGTCCTCATTGCCTGTGGCCCATACAACCACTGCACCCTTGCCATCGCGTCCCTGTTCCACACAGTAGTCAATGCCGTTTTTAAAGGCGATGGGCATGGGATACGATTCGTAAAATCCCCAGGAATTATTCACTACCCAGGCACCCTGATCGCAGACATATTTGAAGGCATTGTATATGTCCATGTCCGAGGGATCGGCTTCCCGTCCAAGAATACGGGCTCCCACAATGCCGCAGTTTTGGCAGATGCCGGTGACGCCCTTTTCGTTGTCGCCAATTGCGCCGATGACGCCGGATACGGAAATGCCGTGGCCCCAGGGCAGGCCGGTCAACGGGTCATTGTCGCAGGGAGGAGTATAGTTTTCGGTTTCAAAGCCGACAAAATTTCGGGCTGCAATCACATTAAGTTCCGGATGGTTCATCTGAATGCCGTCATCAAGCACCCCGGCAATGGCGTTATCGGAGCCCGTGATGATGTCCCATGCTTGCCTGGCGCTGACATCGGCTCCGGGCTTCCCATCGGGATATCCCGGCAGCCAGCGCCCTGTGTTTTCCAGATGCCATTGATGCTCAAAGTAGGGATCGTTGGGAAGGGCAAAGGCTTTCAGACGGTGATAACATATGGGTTCCGCCCAGGCGGCGGCTTTTGTGCGCATCATGTTTGCAGCAACGGAAAAACTGTCGGCGTTGCCTTTGGGCACCTGAATATGAAAGGTGTTTGGGCTGTACATGGGGGTTGGTTGTGCTGTCAGCCCCATGGATTTCAGGGATTCCTGAATATTGTGCAGTGTTTTGCTTTTAGGCGGGCTAAAAATGACACCGATGCCGGGCATTACCGGAGCTTTGTGTTTTCCCAGCAGCGGTGCGCTGTGCAGTGCCGTAATCCAGGGAAGGTTTTTAATCAACCGGCGAACCGCAGTCGCATTGCGGCTTTTGTCGATTTTAAGCAGGCAACGGGGAATGGTTGCCGAAACAATGTGAACATCAACACTGGCGGCAAGGCCCATGTCTGCCAGACGTTGTGTGATTTCAGAACGCAGTAAAATCTGCGGCATGTCTACCACCAGATGATGGTCATCATAGGTCACGGAATAGCTGCGCTGATTTATAATAACCGTGGTGGGGGCAGCAGCATGGGCTGCGGTCATGGTCATGGCGCTTATGGCCGCCATCAGGATGATGATGCGTCGGAGAGATGTCACGGTTCGGTATCCTGTACTGGGGTTATGGTTGTTCCGGGTTTGTCGGACCCGGAATGCCGGTGCCACTGAGCGGCACTGCGGTGGAGGTCGTCGCCTGACTGAGAGCTTCCATGCAGGTGGTGTCTGTGGGATCGTCGCACAGGGCACAGCCGTCCTGGAATGTAAAGCACCAGCGTATGTGGAAGCTTGCCTCATCGTTGCGTTCAACGACCACCTCATCCTGCACCAAAGGTTTGGGATTATACTTCAGGGAAACCGTAAGAGGATCTTCATCCGGTTCAAGATACAGGTCGCCGCTGCCGCCAAGCTGCGCCACTATAAAACTTGTTGCGGTATCCGGCAGCTCGCTTGTGCTGGTAATGCTGAAGCCCGCCACCACAATGTCGTTGGGCGTTGCGTTGGAAATAGAGACAGTGCGGTCACCACTGCCGCCATAGGGCACCTGACCGAAATTGATAACCTCCGGCGTGATGTTCAGGCCAAAGACTTCCGCCTGCCCGCGCATGGAAATAACAAAACGCTGCTGGGTTTCGGCGTCGCTGTTATTGCGGATCATCAGGCTTGCTTCGTGGTACTGCCCCGGTGCCGTGGCTTCCGTGGGTTCATAGTGCAGCCAGATTTCAGCAAATTTCACTTCCGGCATTCCGCTACCCTGGGGAGGTAGCCATAGAGGCTTTTCTCCGCCAACGTCCGGGGCGTCAATGGAAAATGCTCCGGTTTCGTCCTGTAGATTGATTCTGCGGATTTCCAGCATTTTATCGCCCTTGCTATCGCCGCAGTTCCACACCGCCAGATGCACGCTGCCGGGACGGGAGTCCACCCGTACCATGCCGAAGTCCGCCTGTTGCGCGTCCATGTCATAGGTGCCGTCAAAGGCGGTGGCGCAGATATAGGCGGTGCCGGTTTGGGGCTTTTCCACGGTATCCTTGTCATAGACATCCTTGTCGCCGTCGACAATAATGTCTTCCGTGTCCTCTTTGGCATCCTCCATGTCTTCTGTGTCTTCCATGAGAATTTCGCTGTCGCCGTCTTCCCGGGGCCACAGCTCGTAGTCCGAGGGCATGTCGGCACAGGAGGCAACCAAAAACGGCAGTGTGATCAGTGCGACAAAAAGTATCGTGGGGCTGGAAATGCGCGTCATCAAAAACCTCTGCGTGGAGCAAAACAGGTGGTTAAATACTAGTATAAAAGTTTACCATATCCTCCGGTCAGGTTCAATGGTTTCCCCAAATCGGATCAGGGGCCAAAGGTTTCCGGAAATACGCCGTTGGCATAGTACTGGTCTAAAAGCAGATCCTTTTCCTCGAAGCGTATCCGCAGCCAGTCTTCCAGCGCTTTTTCGCCCCGGGGTAATTCGGTTATGGTGTAACGGCGTACATGGACATGGACCTGGCGGACATAGCCCTGAATCCATTGCCACAGGGTGGGAACGCCTTCCACATAGCCGATGGTGACATCGTAGACTGCATCCAGATGCTCCCGCAGATTTTCCACCGAGGCCACAAAGCCCTTGGACCGGGGAATCAGCAGATGATTGAGAGCTTTGCGTCCGGTTTTTTCTGCGTATTCCCGGCTTTTGATGAGTTTGGCAGGGCGCACACGGGTCCCTTCCAAAAATGACACCAGCCATACCGGCACTTTATTATCCAGCAGGGTCTCGAAGACCCGGTGAACTTTTTCTTTGTCAGAGGTCCAGTCGCGTTTAATAAACAGGCAATCCAGAAACAGCATGCCCCAGCCCACGCCGGGGGTATATTTTAAAATATCCTTCACAAACCATTTCATATCGCCCAAACGCCCCTTGCGTCGCGCCAGACGAAACAGCACCGTGATATCCGCCATTTCCTGATGGTTGGGCATCACAAAGGCGTTTTCCTTTGAAGGTACGTCATCACCACTGAAGATAATTTTGATCTTGTACAGGTGCTCGGAAAATTTGTCGCACAGCCCCCACCAGTAGTCAGCGATTTCGCGATTGATCCGCCGGAAGGTGCGGGCGCTGAAAGGTTTGATCACCAGGCTGGCGGTCTGGACAGCATTACTCATAATCAGGGTGGAAAACAACAGCGATCCGACAACGATACCTTTAGTTGTACCCCAGAGGCGGGCGGATAAACGGGCAGGTGGTTGCAATGGGGGCAACGGCATAACGTTGTTCTCCTGGTATATATGTTTCGCTCTGTGAGTGCGCCGGTTCTGTGCATATAATGTATACTCCGCACTGCTGTGTACGGCAAGGCTTTTCTGCAATAGCCCCCGTGATTGCGTGTCGTTATGACGCTTTTTTCCCTTCCCTGCGGGACAGTACCTGATGGGCAAATGCCTCCAGGCGGTTGACGTTGTGGGTGGATTGCAGGCCTTCGTAAATCAGATTGCACAAGGGCATGTCGTCCATGTCTTTTCGTATTTTGGGCGCCAGAGCGCCGGTGACAGTACCCAGCATGCAGTTGTGGCACATGGTGTTGATCACCCCGTCGGCTCCCGCAAGGTACAGTTCTTCAATCCGGCTGAGGTTCAGCGACAGCGCCTTGTCGATCCAGAAGCTGGTGTAACGTTCCGTGGTCTGGTGAATGTCGGGGTACTGGCGTTCCTGCGGAGTGCGGATGGTATCCGGGAACAGGCGGTCGATAAGACCCCGTACCCGCCGGATCAAGGGAATAAGAGCCTGCGCAGCAAAACCCTGCATGGGTTTGCCCTGGCGTTTGAGTTCCGCATGAAGTTGCTCGATACCCAAAAAGGAAACGTCGATAAGGGAACAGGAGGTCCATACCTCAAAGCCCATATCCATCAATCGGCGGTAGAGATTGTTGTTGGAGTGCTCGTTCACACGGGTGTAGACATCTCCTACAATACCGATGACTGGTTTGGTGCCTGTGGGATGCAGGAGAATGGCTTTGAAGCGGGCCACGGAGTCTTTTACCGCCCGCAGGAAATGCCCACTCGCCAGACCGTCTTCTACGGCTTTCAGGTTTTGGGCGTGGATCTTTGCCACTTCCCCGGGATTGATTTCGTAGGGTTCGATTTCCGTTTTCCACTTGAACAGCCGGTCAATGGCGTAAATACCCAGGGCAAGGCGTAAAATATAGGCGTTGCCAAGCCCCTTCATGGTGGGGGGATCGGCGATGTTCAGCAGAGAAACTTCAGACAATCCAATACGCTGTAAAATCAGGTGCAACGTAAGCAGATACTGGGGCAGCAGGCACGAACCAAAATATGAGGGGCTGTAATAACAGGCGTTCTTGGGCTCAAAATCCGGTTGCCCGGCGGCTTTGAGTAAATCGCCGGTAAATGAAATAAAGGGATGACATTCCCGGCCATAGGCATGCTTGAGTCCCAGGTGCCAGCTTTCATCATCAGTGGGCGGCAACAGCACGGCTTTGCATCCCGAGGCCCGCAGGGCTCCGGTAAAGGCGTGGGAATGGTCGATGAATGCGGGGATGTAGTAGGTGTACTCCTGTAGAGGACGATTTGGAACACCGGTAAGGCCGCCGGTCACAGGGGGGACGTCCGGTTTTGAGTGTATGGAAAAGGTGCGGGAAAATGCTTCCAGCCTGGTTACCAGACCGGCTTCCGCCTGATGCTCGTCAAATTCCAGCAGAATATGGGGGGTATCCGATAGCTCGTGCTCAAGATACTGATTGACAAAAGCATCCGGGCCGCAGCCAAAATTGGTAACAATAACGGCTCCCAGATTGGGATAATGTTTTAGCTCCCGGGCTGCCTGAACCAGTTTTCTGCCGTAGCCCCAGCGGATACGGGACCATACCCCGGGCATGCGGTCATCGCCCAGAGGCATAAAGTCATAAGGTATTGGGGAGATATCGAGTTCTTGCAGCCGGCGGGCAAGGTTCAGGTTGGTATAGCGATCCGTGGTGTTATAGGGACGGCCTATCAGCACGGCACCGCGCCGTCCCTCGGCTTTCAATTGATCCAGCAGTTTCTTTCCTTCGGTACGGCAGCGGGTTCGGAATTCACGCTGTGCTTCCCATGCGGCGTACAGGGCTGCTTCCACCTCTGCTGCGTCAATGCTCAGATGTCTGGATACGGTTGTCTTCCAGTGTTTTGTTTCACCGTCCACCGGGTATTCCAGCGATACCACTTCGGTGCTGATGTGGGCGCTTACCACCGAAGGCGCTGCCTGGGTATAGGGGCAGGCATAGCGGGGCGTTTTTTCGCCCGGTGGGGTGAACATCCGCAGGTGTGGAATGAAGATTTGCTCAACTCCCTGTTGTTCCAGATAATGCACATGCCCAAAAAGTATCTTCATGGGATAGCAGAATTCAGCAGGTACATGGGCCAGTCCCCATTCCGCCATGTCACGGCGGCTGTCCGGGCTCATGATTATGTCATACCCCAGTGCATTGAAAAAAGTGTGCCAGAAAGGAAGGTAATCCGTCATGGTGAGGGCATAGGGGATGCCAATGGTTCCCCGGTTGCCGGTGGATGTTTCTGTTCCAAGGCATTCGTGCATGAGACGTTCCCGCAGGGCAAAGGCATCATTCGCCGCAACCGGTTGCGAGGTTCCCCGTTCAAAACGGCCACAAATACTGCCGAAGTAGGCGGTGTGTCCGTTGCGGGTGTCGATTTTTCGTATCTCGCAGAGGTTTTCGCAGGCCCGGCATTCAAAGGTGGTGGTATGGGCTTCAATCTGCAATTCATGCAGATCAAGCAACGGTGAACTCTGTATTTCCGCAGATTCGGCATGGGCCGTCAAAGCAGCGCCCAATGCACCGGAAACCTCCGGGTGGGGATGTACGGTAATGGGCTTGCCCAGCAGTTGACCGAATACCGCATGCACCGCTGCATTGCAGGCTACGCCTCCCTGAAACAATACCTTGTCGCCAATGGGCCGGGAGCCCACCACTTTTTCAATGTAGTTTTGTCCAATGGAATAGGCCAGTCCGGCGCACAGGTCTTCCACCGAGGCTCCGCGTTGCAGATGGTGAACCAGATCAGAATCCATGAACACGGTGCAGCGGGTGCCCAGCCGCACCGGCTGGGTTGCGGTAAAGGCTTTGTCTGCAAATTCCTGTTTAATGCTGATGTTCAGGCGTCCCGCTTGTTCTTCCAGGAACGAGCCGGTACCGGCTGCGCAGGCTCTGTTCATCTGGAAACGCTCAACCCGACCTTTTTGCATGCGAATGTATTTGGAGTCCTGTCCACCAATTTCAATGATGGTGTCAACATCCGGGAAGGCATGGGCGGCGCTTGTGGCCTGTGCGGAAATCTCGTCGATAACGCTGCCGGTGCCCAATAGTTCCTTTGCCAGATGCCGTCCCGATCCGGTGCATACGCAATGTGAAACCGTTGCCTGGCCGCCCATGTTGCTTACAAGGGTTTCAAGGGCATTGCGCACCGCTTCCACAGGTTTTCCTGCGGTGGGAACATAGCTTGATGCCAGCAGATTTTTATCTGTGTCGATAATGGCGGCCTTGGTGCTTACGCTGCCCACATCCAGACCAAGGTACATGGCTCCCTGGTGCCGGGGAGATGCGGCTTTGTCTGGCGCTGGCGCCGGAGACGGTTTGCGAAGCGGTGGCAGATCACTGGCAATTGTTTCATCAAGCTGTACAGCCTCAATACCTCTGCGCAGACCGCTGATGTTGTGGCCGGATTCACCATGGTGCTGCAATGCAATGCGTGCTGCACCCAATGCTCCCATAACGTTGTAATGCCGGGGCCTGATGAAATCATTGTCGTCAACACCCAGAAGCTCCTTAAAGGCATTCATGACGCCTTTGTTTGCAGAAACGCCTCCCTGAATCAATATGGGAGGTTCTGGATTGCGGCCTTTGCAGAGACTGGCGAGATAGGTACGGGCCAGGGCGAAACACAAACCCGAAGCGATTTCATCCTGGGGTGTGGCTTTTTGCTGTAGATGAATCATATCGCTTTTGGCAAACACGGAGCAGCGGCCCGCAACCCGGGCATGGGCCCCGGCAGCCCCTGCAAGATTTCCAAACTCGTCAATGGGCAGATCAAGCCGTTCCGCCTGCTGGTCCAGAAAGGCCCCGGTCCCGGCTGCGCACAACTCGTTAAAGGCATGATCCTGCAAATAGTGGGCACCTTCCGGTGTACGGCCAATGACAATATACTTTGAATCCTGTCCGCCTATTTCGATGACGCTGCGGACATCGGGATGCTCTGTCCAGGCGGCGGTAGCATGGGCCACAATTTCATTCTCGGTTTTGAAATGCAGATGCCCGGCCACAAGCTCCTTGCCGGAACCGGTTATCACTCCGGCGGATACATGTATATCGCCAAGTTGTTTATGGATATCATCCAGAACGGTTTTAATAGTGGCGACAGGCCGTCCCCGGGTACGGATATATGTTTGGTAAACCATGGTGCCCCGGGCATCCAGGACCACGGCGTTCAGACTGATTGAGCCAAGATCAAACCCAAGAACATACGATGATGTGGTATTCGTGGTTGTCATGACGTGCAAATACCTTCCCGCAGGTGAACGGAACAATCCTTACTGCGAAATCACCTGCTCCAATTAAACCCTGTGTTGCTTTACACCCTCAACAGCAGTGCATCGTATCTATTCGCCCCCCGGGAGTCAAACCCAAAACAATGGTGTGTCAGTGAGTCTTTTTTGCGTTTGGTGCGGTCACCGGCGGGCTGTCGGGGCTTGGCTTGCGCGAACCTGCCACGGCATCGGGCATGAGTTCCGGGAAGAACCGGGCATACAGCGCCGGGGCCACCACATACACCGCCATTACAGCCATGCCAAATCCCACTACGGCGTCGATGGCGTAATGGAAATGACCGTAAACCGTGGAGATGCAGAGGCTGATCCACACAGGTGCGGTTACCCAGAAGGCTTTGCGGAACATAATCCAGGTGAGGAAGAATATGGTCATGGTGCCTGCCACATGGCCCGAGGGCATGGCGGAACCGGGAACATCGGCGCCGGAAAGGAAGTTGGCTGCAAAAGCGGAAATAGGTCCGGCCACAAGGTGACCTCCAATGGAGGCGTCGTTATAAATGGGGCCTTCCACCGGAAATACCGACTGTACAATAAAGCAGGTGTACATCACCAGACAGGCCACAAAAGCGGAGTAGTAAAATTCCTTGCGCTTACCGGCAAAGTAAAAATAGATGGGCAGCCAGGGGGTCAGGTAATAGGAAAGATAGGACAGGTTCATGTATTCCGAAAGGAAGTAATTGTTACCCAACATACCGGCCAGGTCTCTGCCGGGGCTGAATCCGAAGAGCCACATATCGGCTTTAATCATCAGGGCATCAAAGGGTTCGGCAAAAAACATGTGGGAAACCGGCTGGGTCCAGTTGAAGAAAACGCCCAGCATAATGGCGGGATACAGGTAGCGCACAAATCGCACAACCGGGTTCTGGATGCTCCAGTGTTTGGTGCGGTCCATTAAAGGCACAATGGCCAGGACGAAGGCCAGCACCAGCAGATAATAGCCGCCGTAGGTTGCGGCGGTGGCAAAACCAAGAGTTCCCATGCGGGAAAATATAAGAAACGCTGCCACCGCGCAGAGGACTGCGGTAATAATATCCGGCGGATTAAGGGTTTTCCAGTACTTCATATGTTACAGTGACTCCAGTATTAAAATCCCAGGGCCCCGGGGGGCAAAGGTAAACATATCTACAGCATATACATGACATACATTGCCATGTTCATTCCTGTGAACAGTAGCGAATTGAAAATAAATGGGCAAGAATATTTTTTTAGGAGTTTTCTGCCTTTTTAGCGCCCCGTTCAATGGGAAGACGGTCCAGCAGGAAGGGCATCAGCAGCATAACCGCCAGCCAGCTTGTGGCAATGCCGATGGTGCCGAGATAACCAATGGTCTGCAGGCCCTTGTGTTCCACAAACAACAGGCCGACAAAACCCGCCATGGTGGTCAGGCTGCTGGCACTGATGGTCATGCCGGTGGTGCGGAAAATCTCGCCGATATGGCTGCCGGGATGCCCGGTGTATTTATGATACAGATGCACCGCGCCATCTATACCCACACCCAGTATCACCGGTATAACGATAATGTTGTACAGGCTGATGCGGATATCAAAGAATCCCATGATGCCCGCGCACCAGATACCGCCAACCGCCAGTACGCCAAAGAGCAGCAGGGTGGATTTCAAGCAGCGGCAGAACAGGTACAGGATCACCAGCAACACCAGCGAGACGATGATCAGCAGCCGCAGGCCGTCTGCTTTTACCATTCTCACCACATCGGACAGAATAAATCTGCTGCTGGCAATGGGCAGCCACGAGCCGTCAAATTTCAGATTGCCGTAATGCTCCTGAAATTCCTGACCGGAATACACGTTCCAGTCGTCGATTTTTGCGTAGATATGACCTACATGGCCAATGTCGCCGTTGGCTTCGGTAACAATACGTTTGGCCCAGTCCGGCAGGGCTTTATGGTCAAAGGGTGTGGCCTCGGTCATTTTTGTGAGTTCTGCGACCAGTTCGCCCGTGTCACCCTTCATGTCCTGCATGGCTTTTTTGCGAACCACTTTCCCTATCTGGTCGATGGTCTTTTTGCGCTGTAGTTGCTTCTCCATGGGAGGAACAAAGGTGTTGTAGGTAATAAAGCTCAGCAGGTTTTCATCCTGCTCCACCACCATTTTGTTCAGCAGGTATTCGTGGACTTCCTGCATCTGTTTGCGGCTTTTACCCAGCACAATGGCCGGGGCGGTGCCGCTGTCTTTGCCAATAGCACGCATGTACTCGATGGGGGTATCGGTGCCCGGAGCCATAATGTTGCGGATGTCGTATTCAAACTGGGTATCCGGCGCAAAGACTGACAGCCCCAGCACTACCAGCATGGTAAGACCAAAGGCGGTGGCGGCAATTTGCCGGATATTGAGGCCAAAGAGGGTAAAGGTATGGTCCCACTGGCGCCGGTCTTCCTTAATAGTGCGGCGAAGCGGGCGCAGGCGCTGGATAAGGAAAGCCATGGGAGGCAGCATCAGCATGGAAGATGCCACGCATATGGCCAGACCAAAGGAGGCCACAACGCCGAATTCCCGGAATCCTTCAAAGTGCCCGAAGAGCAGGGTAAGCATGGATGCGATGGTGGTTGCCGCAGCCACCAGCAGAGCCCTGCCGGTTTCATACAAACTGGTGGTCAGGGCGATAACCAAGTCCTTGCCCTCGTTGATCTCCAGCTTGAAGCGTCCAAACAGATGAATGCCGTAGTCAATGCCCATGCCCACCAGCAGCGCCAGAATAAAAATAGTCAGCACCGTGAGCCGCTGGTACGTCAGCCCCACAATGCCCATGGTGATAGATCCAGCCACCAGCAAGGGTAAGAACACCACCGCAATGGTGCGGAAGCTGCGGAAAAATAAGAACAGCAACGACAACACCAGCAGGACGCTGATGATGGTGGCGGTAGAGCCATCGCGGCTGATGGCCACGATTTCGAGGAACTTCCGGTAGGCTCCAACCACTTCGACTTTCATACCCGGGTCATACTGTTGCGGATTGATGTCCCGGATTAAGGCTTCGCCCCGGGCAAGAGCGGCTTTGGAATAGGTGATATCGGTTGATGCTTTTTCAAGCTTGACCAGCACCACGCCCACATCGCCTTCAGCGGCAATCAGACGATTGGCAATGATGGGGGCAATTTTTTCTTCGTCAATTTTCCCCGGGTGTTCTTCCGGGCATTCGGCGTCTTTACGGAAAAAATCGTTAAAGGATTTTCGTACCTGGGAGGGCAGGCCCATGCGCCAGGGAATATCCTCGCTGTACCAGCTGTCCAGCCCGGATTCTTCTTCGTCATCGTCCAGCAGGCTTACCATGCCCGGCATCTTTTTGGCCGATGCCATGGACAGCTCTTCCCTGAGAAGATCCCGCAGATTTTTGAGTTCCTGATCCTCAAGATAGTACAGGGCGTGCTTGCGGAAAAAGTCCGTTTCACGGCGGGTTTGCACCCAGGTGGCGTCTTTCCATTCCTTACGGATATGGTCTTCCAGGGCATCCTGCACCCGGGCAATGGCCTGAACGTCTTTGCTTTTGGATTCAATGGCAATGGTGAAATAATCAATGGCTCCGATGCGGGATTCGCTCATTTCCAGAGCACGGACCGAGTCAGTGCCTTCGGGCAGTAATGCTCCCAGATCGGTTTCTATCTGAATTTTGCTGGCCGCGACATACAACCCGATAGCTCCGGCAGCAAGAAACACCGCGAGAATTACAACCGGATGTCGCCGGGCAAGATTGATATAGGCGTCCACAAAGCGTTTGTACACGTGTTTCATGAATCGATATACTGCTTCTACACTTTCGCTGCCGGAACGCTGTGTTTCCGGAACAAAGGTTCTTTCCGCCCTGCGGTTTGCGGACGGGGTGTTTATGCTGCATTACGCCATGGATATGATTTCCGTGCGCCTGTTTGGCGACATGCTGCTCCAGGGGGGCACTTTACGCGGTTTTGTCCCGATAATCAACTGATTTCCCAAAACTTTCCTCCACAGCCCGGATAATGCAGTAATGGTGATGCCGGGGTGTCTTGACATGATGGTAGAAGCCCTTACTTATATATAAAGTAATAGCAATGTGAAAATATATGGTTAAAGGGAATCTGGTGCAGTCTGAGCAGGGAATATTGGGAGGAATGATGAAACGTAAACTGGAGTGGAAGCTGCTGGCGCTTGCAATGATGGCATCCTTTGTGCTGATACTGGGATGTAATGGTACAGACGATGACACTGATATTGACGGTGATATTTCCGAGATGGATGTGGATGATGCCGACACCGCTGATATTGTTGACGGTGACCTGACAGATCCTGATCCTGATATCGTTGACGGGGATGTGGCCGAAGAAGTACCGGAAACAGTGGAAGAATTGGAAGACGATACAGTGGCGGAGCTGGAGCCTGATGAAGATATTCCTCCCGGGCACACCGAGGATGTGAACGGCGTTCCCCATTTTCCCGGCAAGGAAGATCCTCTGACCAATTGCATGTCCTGCCATGGCACCGACCTGACCGGCGGCACCAGTATGCAAAGCTGCTATGAGTGCCATAATAATGATAATCACACCCTGAATCGTGATGGTGTGGACCACAACACCGGCTCAAGCTCCACATGCACGACATGCCATGGTCCGCAAAACAGCGGCGGTTTGGGACCGGCCTGCTCCAGCTGTCACTAACGGAACAGTGCTACATATATGCAAGGGGGAAAAGAGAATGAATATCTGTCTGTAATGCTTGCGAAATGAATATCTTCTGCTAGATTGTGCCTGTTGCACCGCCGGTATTCATTGCCATCCGGTTTGATCCGACGCAAACCAGTATCCACCATTATAATATGCGGTGCCCGCACCTTTTTGGAGGAATTCATGGACAAGCAGTATATCTTTCACATGCAGGGCCTTAATAAATACTACGGCCAGAAACATGTACTCAAAGATATCAACCTTAGCTTTTTTCCCGGTGCAAAAATCGGCATCGTGGGTGAAAACGGATCGGGTAAATCCACCCTGCTGAAAATTATGGCGGGAATGGACGAGGATTTCCAGGGCCATGCCGGTATCACATCCGGTTACAAGGCCGGTATTGTGTTGCAGGAGCCTGATCTGGATGACAGCCTGACGGTAAAAGAGACCATGCAAAGCGCATTTGCCGATATTCAGGCGAAAATGGCGGAATACGATGCCTGCGCCGAAAAAATGGCAGAGCCCATGGACGATGACGAAATGCAGCGTGTCATGGATCGTATGGGCGAGTTGCAGGATATTTTGGACTCCATGGATGCCTGGGATCTGGACCAGACCATTGCCGTGGCCGCAGATGCCCTGTGTCTGCCGGAAGATACCCGGGTTGTGGGCACTCTTTCCGGTGGCGAACGCCGCCGGGTGGCGCTGGCAAAAATTTTACTGGAAAAACCGAATCTGTTGCTGCTGGATGAACCTACAAACCATCTGGATGCGGAAACCGTGGACTGGCTGGAAGTTCAGCTTCGGGATTATCCCGGCACCGTGATCGTTGTTACCCATGATCGCTATTTCCTGGATAACATCACCAAATGGATTCTTGAGCTGGATGGGGGGCATGGTATTCCCTGGGAAGGAAATTACTCTTCCTGGCTGGAACAGAAACTTGCCCGTATGGTTGCAGAAGAAAAGAAAAATACCCCCCGCAAGCGGGCCGTTGAACGGGAACTTGCCTGGATTCGCATGAGCAATAAAAACCGTAGCGAACTGGCCCGCACCCGCTTGATCGAATACGAAAAGCTCATTGCCGAAGAAACCGCTCAGCGGGAACAGGATGGCACATCCATACAGATTGCACCGGGCCCCCAGCTTGGCGATCAGGTAATTGAGGTAAATCAGGTAACCAAGGGCTTTGACAGCACCTTGTTCAAGGATCTGGAATTTCAGGTTCCCAAGGGGGCTGTGGTGGGTCTTATCGGTCCCAACGGCACCGGCAAAACCACATTGTTCCGTATGATTGCCGGTCTGGATACGCCGGATGAAGGCAATATCACCGTTGGCTCCACTGTTGAATTTGCCTATGTGGATCAGGGACGGGAATCTCTGGCAGAAGGCGGGCAGCTTGTGAAGGCTCTGGCCGGTGACAGCGAAGAGGTGCAGCTTGGCAACCGTCGTGTGCCGGTGCGGCAGTATCTTTCATGGTTTGGTTTCAAAGGAGCCAGCCAGCAGAAAACCGCAGACAAGCTTTCCGGTGGGGAGCGCAACCGCTTCCATCTGGCAAAGACTCTGAAGGTTGGCGGCAACGTGCTGCTGCTTGATGAGCCCACCAATGATCTGGATGTAAACACCCTGCGCATGCTGGAAGATGCGATTTTGAACTTTGCCGGTTGTGTTCTGGTTATCAGCCATGACCGCTTCTTCCTTGACCGCGTGTGTACCCACCAGCTTGTGTTTGAAGGAGACGGTCAGGTCCGCTGGTTTACCGGTAACTACCGCGACTATGAAGAATGGCGTCAGCGCCAGTTCGGCGATGTGGCTACCAATCGCCGCAAGCGTTACCGTAAACTGGTTTCAGCCTGATAAAAAAACAAGCCGATGGCATACGAGTTGCCATCGGCTTTTAAGTATCCTGTGCCAGGCGCACCGGGGGCCGGACCAGTGGCTGCCTTCTAGCATTCTTCGTTTTCAATCCCCAATGCTTCATTGATGGCAGCCAAAAGGGCGGGGCGCTTGAAGGGCTTTTGCAAAAAATATGTGTGCGACGATTCATTCAGCTCTTTTGTTGCACTGTCAGAGCCGTATCCCGATGACAGGATAACCGGAATGTCAGGTTTCATGGCTCTCATGTTAGCCAAAACCTCGTTGCCCTGCATGTCAGGCAGGGAGATATCCAGAATTACAAGATCAATATCCAGGGGATTTTCCGAGAATGCGGCAATGCCCTCACTCCCCGTATTGGCTACTCTTGCTTCATACCCGGCATTTTTAAGGTAATGGGTGACGATTTTACACATTGATACTTCATCATCCACAACCAATATGGTCTTTGACGCTGATGATGGTGGTTTGTCGGCTATTTTCGGTGCTACAGGGTCTGATGACAACACTTCCCGTACCTTTGTCAGCAAAGCCTGGGCGGTAAAGGGTTTTTGAATGAAAACGGTATCCTCGTCCAGAATGCCCCGTGTAGCGATTGCATCATCGGTATATCCGGACATAAACAGAACCTGAATATTTTTCCTGCCAGAGCGAATTCTTTGGCTTAATTCTTTACCGTTCAATCCCGGCATAACAACGTCGGTTAACAGTAAATCTATGTCTTCCGGGTATGTCTTTGAGATTTTGCAGGCATCTTTGCCATGTACAGCAGGCAGCACGGTGTATCCATGCTCTTCAAGTATACGCTGCGCAAGCCTGCGTACCGTGTCCTCGTCCTCTGCAAGCAATACTGTTTCAGGACCTCCGTGTGCTATCGGTTGATTTGGTACATGTTCCGCAACTTCGGCATCACCTGTCCTGGGGAAATATACCTTTATTGTAGTGCCCTGATCTGGTTCGGAATACGCGAAAATGAAACCGCCATGTTGTTTGACTATACCGTATACCGTGGACATGCCCAGACCGGTCCCCCGTTCCTTTTCTTTGGTGGTAAAAAACGGTTCAAAAATGTGGGCCAGGGTCTCTTTATCCATGCCGCTACCGGTATCGCTTACCGCCAGCATAACGAAGTCGCCAGGGTGAGGAATCTGTGCGTGTCGTTTGCAGAAGTCATCATCAAAACTGACGTTTGCTGTTTCTATGGAAAGTCTGCCTCCTGTGGACATGGCGTCACCGGCATTTACCGCAAGATTGATGAGTATTTGCTGCATGTTTCCCGGGTCGGCTTTGACTGGCCACAGATGCTCTCCTGGCAGGAAAGCGATTTCAATATCCTCACTGATAAGTCTGCTCAGCATGTTTCTGGTTTTTTCAATTGATTCGTTGATATCCAGCACCTGCGGGACAATGATTTGTTTGCGGGAAAATGCCAGAAGATGGGCTGTCAGTTGCGCTGCGCTGTCTGCCGCCGAATGTATCTCTGCAATGTCCTGACTCAGGGGATCTGACGGATTAAGTTTTTCCTCAATGAGTTCCGAATAGCCGATTATTGCAGTGAGCAGGTTATTGAAATCGTGGGCAATGCCACCGGCAAGTATGCCGATGGATTCCAGTTTTTGGGATTGCTGTAACTGTTCCTCCAGTTTTCTGCGTTCGGTAATATCCTGATTAACCACAATGGCGGCAAGCATGGAGCCATCGTCATCCAGCACGGGGGCAGTAAAGTTTAGTAGGGTGCGGGTGATGCCGTCAAAGGCATCAATTTCCAGCAGTTCATCCCGGATGGTGACTCCCTTGTTAACGGTATGAGCCAATGCCCAGTCATCCGGGGCTATTTCTTCTCTGGAAGGAAGGCGGCGGGCTTTGAATACATGGTACTCTTCCTGCGGTACCAGAGGTGAGCCACCCCATATGCGGATACCCGCCGGGTTTCCGCTTTGCAGGGCACCTCGCTCATCGGCGATCCACAAGCCAACAGGAAGAATCTCGAATACCTTTCGGAACAACGTTTCGCTGCGCCGCAGGGCGTCCTCTGCCTTTTTGCGGTCAGTGATATCCTCGATGACCCCAACTATCCGTAAGGTATTGCCCTGTTCATCCTTTTCCAGTTCGGCCTGGGAACGGATGATACGCTGTGGGCTGCCGTCTGCCGGATTGATGGCAAATTCCAGGTCATAGGGCCTTTTGTTTTCAATCAGGTCGACCAGCGCCTGATTGACTTTTTCGCGTTCCGGAATACATGCTTCGATTTTGTCTATCGGCAGATTTCCTGTTTGCGGAGGTAATCCGTAAATACGGAACCCTTCTTCAGAGCCCCAAATATTGCCGGTTGCGGGATTGTATTCCCAGCTTCCGATGTGCCCTACTGACTGCGCTTTGTTCAGGCGTTCCTGATTTTGTCGTATTTCCACTTCCGCTTTTTTCTGTTCCGAAATATCAATGGATACCCCAATGGTGCCGCTGATGTTTCCATAGATATCATAATAGGGATGTATGGTGAATAAGGCCGCGAAACGTTCTCCGGATTTTCTGATGAGGGTTGTTTCTCCGGAAAAGCCTTTTGCCTTTTCTGTGAGTCCCTGTTGCATGGCAGGAAAGTCTTTTGCAACTTCATCGGGATGAAGTATCGCTACTTTTTGCCCGAGCACTTCGTCTCTTGAGTAGCCGAAAATCTTTTCCGCGCCAGGGCTGAATTCAAGGATTTTGGTGTTTTTACCTTCCAGATCTGTGACAATGAACGATACATTATCCGCTGCCTCGTAAATTGCCTGTATCTGGCTTTGGGTATGCCTGAGTTGTTCTTCCGCCTGTTTGCGCAGGCTTATATCCCGGGTGATGCCCAACACCCGGTCCGGCGTGCCGTTGTTGTCACGAAGCAGGGAGGCGATGATTTCCGTGGGCACAACCCCGCCGTTTTTGTGATAATGATCAATTTCAATAATACGGTGTCTGTCCGGGTCCACATCCGGTTCGTTGTCCCTGGCAAGTTCCTCTTGTAGTATGGCGGTGAATTTTTCCATGTCTTTTTGTGGGATGTGTTCCGGTATTTCCAGAGCCATGGCTTCTTGTGGTGTAAAGCCGAAGATTTTTTCCACCGATGGGCTGATGTAGGTAAAGCGCATATCTTCAAGACGCAGTATCCACAGGTTGTCAATCATGTTCTCGGCAAGGAACCGGTATTTCTCTTCGCTTTCCCGCAGTTCTTTTTGCTGCTGCCGGCGGGCTTCCATTTCTTCCACAAGCTGTTTGTTAGACGTGTCGATCTGTGCAGCTTGTTTTTTCATGGATATCCACATGCCGTGCTCTTTTGCAAGGGCCGATGACAGGGCCTTAAAGATATAGGTTACCGAAAGCGTGGTAAGGGTGCTGAGCAACATGAAGTTAAAAGAAACCACTACCCATTTTTTTATGGGGTTGATGGTGTGCTGGAACCAGTTGCCATACCCTGTAGATATGAGAATACCCACAAGAATAAGCACAAGGGCGTTGAGAACCAATGCAGCAATTGCAGGCCGGGTGCCAAGCAATATGCCGGTGAGCACCGGAAAGGCAAAGAGCCATACCGGTCCGCCGCCATGGGGGCCAAGCACCATCAACAGGTCAAGACCAACCACAAAGCTGAGAATGATGAAACCTGTAGCACGGATGTTGTAGGAACGGTATTTTGCAAAATAGATAAGAACGACCCAGCCATATATAACGGTGTTCAGGGCGGCTATGTGGTAGAGCTGCTCCAGGATCGCAAGAATGGTGCTGGGAATATAGGCAAAGAACCCCAGGATAAGTGCCCCAAAAATGAGGTTTTGAAGCAGTTTTTCCCGCCATATTGTTATGGCGCCTTCCTTTGGCGTGAAGGAGACTTCAGATCTCTGGGAAGGTGTGTCTGCTGAAGTGTTACTGGTCATTGGCACATCATCCTTCTGCCGGGCAATCCCTCGCATAAAACCCCGTTACACCGGAACGATAGCAATATCGCCATGTTAAAAGTATACTGTACTTACTTGTATATGGCAATGATTAAGCAGGTGAACGAAAGGGTTTTTACGGCTATTCTCGTAGCCGCAGCTTTTCAGGAATCAGACACCTCTGCCGCCTCGTCCTTCAGTTTTTTCAGGTTTGTGGGTATGGGGTATTCCCTGAGCAAATGAGCCATGTAGGCAACATTGTGCGCCAGGTACCGGGCGGTTTTATTGGTATAGAGGTGGCGTTCGCCCCCGGCTTTCAGGTAATCCGGTCCCGGACCGGCGTCTCCCACCCAGTAGCAGTCGCTGTTGGGGGGGATGGTGCAGCCCAGGTGTGAAAGATTGAACAGGGTGGTGCCTGCGGCATCATGTGCGCCGTCTTCGTTGCCGGTGACAATCACCGCTCCCACCTTGTTGTATAAGGGGAACTGCCCGGTATCCGGGTCACCCTCGGCATAGGTGCCGCCAAGGCGTTCCAGCACCAGCTGGGCAACGCTGGAGCGTACGCCGAACCAGATAGGAGTGCCGATGACAATGATGTCCGCGGCTTTGATTTTCTCCAGAAGCAAAGGCCACAGGTCTCCGGCTCCTTCGTTGCTGGTGACACCGAACTTGATGTTGTAGTCAACCACCCGCAGCACTTCGCACTCAACGCCCAAAGGCGTCATAAGGTCCACCACTTTGTCGATCAATGCGCGGGTGTTGGAAATATCCGGGGAGTATTTCAGCGTACAGTTAAGAAATACGGCTTTTAAACCCATACCAATCCTCCAACTCCAACAAACTGCCGTTTAACCACCTGCAAATATGTGCTCACATATATAATTGTTGCGATAATAAACTATTTGTCAAGTAGTACGCCCCCATTACATAAATATGGTGTGCTAGATCACCGGCGGTGTTTTTCCCCGCAGGGCATAAAATTCCGACCGGTACTGCATAAAACGGTCCTCATCAATGGCCCGGCGGATTTCCTTCATCAGGTTGATAAAGTAATGCAGGTTATGGGTGGTGTTGAGGATGCTGGCCAGAATCTCCTTGCTGGTATACAGATGCCGCAGATAGGAACGGGTATAATTGCGGCAGGTATAGCAGTCGCACAGCGGGTCCACGGGATTCATGTCTTCCCGGTAGCTGCTTTGTTTGATAACCACTTCACCCTGATGGGTGTAGAGTTTGCCGGTGCGGGCGGTGCGGGTGGGCAGGACGCAGTCGAACATGTCCACGCCCCGCATGACGCCTTCCACCAGATCTTCCGGGGTTCCCACGCCCATAAGGTAGCGGGGTTTTTCCGTGGGCATGTGGGGAGTGGTGACGTTCAGGGTCGCGTACATTTCCTCGTTGGTTTCGCCAACGCTCAGGCCGCCGATGGCAAAGCCGTTGAAGTCCAGGGAGCAGATCTGCTCTGCGTGTTGCTGCCGCAAATCCGCATGGGTGCCGCCCTGAACAATACCGAAGACCGCCTGGGTATCCAGACTCCGGTGATCCTGACAGCGTTTTGCCCAGGCCGTGGATAGTTCCATGGCCTTGACGATGTCCTTTTTAGGGCCGTCGGCCGCAGGACAAACATCCAGCACCATGGCGATATCGCTGCCCAGGGCCTGCTGTATGTCTATGGCCCTCTCCGGGGTCAGGCGCACCAACGCGCCGTCAATGGGAGAGCGGAAGGTAACGCCGTCGTCGTCCAGCTTGCGCATACCCGAAAGGGAAAAAATCTGGAACCCGCCGCTGTCCGTTAAAATCGATCCGTCCCAGTTCATAAACTTGTGGAGGCCACCGTGGGCCTTCACGATGTCCGGGCCGGGTTTGAGCAGCAGGTGATAGGTGTTGCCCAGCACAATACGGGCTCCCATATCCGATACCTGTTCCGGCAGCATGGCTTTGACCGTGCCCTGGGTGCCAACGGGCATAAACACCGGGGTTTCCACTTCGCTGTGGGTGGTTTTGAATACGCCCCGGCGGGCGCCGCTGGGATCGGTCTTTTTCAACGTAAAGGTAAATGCCTTCGACATATCGATATCCTATGTAATCAACATGGCATCGCCATACGAGAAAAAGCGATACCGTGCTTCCACGGCTTCCCGGTATGCCGCCATAATGTGATCCGTGCCGCCAAAGGCGCAGACCAGCATCATCAGAGAGCTTTCCGGAAGGTGGAAATTGGTGAGCATCATATCCACGGCCTTAAAACGATAGGGCGGATACAGGAAAATATTTGTTTCCCCCCGCAGGGGTTTGATGGTGCCGTCGGGATCTGCGGCGGACTCAAGGCTTCGCACCGAGGTGGTGCCAACCGCGAGAATTTTTTTTCCGGCATTTCGCGCAGCGTTTATGGTGTCTGCTGCCTGCGGTGAAATATCCACCAGTTCCGAGTGCAGGGTGCCGGAGGCAAGGTTTTCCTCCCGCAGGGGCAAAAAGGTTCCCAGACTCACATGCAGGGTGATTTCCGTAATGCCTATGTTCCGTGCATGCAGGGCGTCGATAACCTCCGGGGTAAAGTGCAGTCCGGCGGTGGGGGCGGCCACGGCTCCGGTGGGACCGGCGTACACGGTTTGATACCGGGTCCGGTCTTCGGTTTCCGGACGGCGTCCGATATAGGGGGGCAGGGGAACCGATCCCTGACGGTGCAGCCAGTCGTTAAAGGCTTCAGGCGCAATGTTTTCGAAACGGATATTCGCCCGTCCGTCCCCAAGGGGATTAACAATCCGGGCCACAACACCTTCGGGCAGCTCAATGCCCAGCCCCGGGCGACCGCCCTTTTTAACTTTAAGCAGGGCTTCCCACTGCAGGGGATCGTCACCGCTGAAGCGGTACAGGAACACCTCGGCTTTGCCGCCGGTTCCTTCTTTTTTACCCAGCAGCCGTGCCGGGATAACCTTGGCGTTGTTCCATACGATATGGGTGTTGTCCGGCAACAGTTCGATGATATCCCGGAATACCTTATGACCGGTTTGACCGGTACTGCGGTCCACGGTTAACAGCTTTGATGCGCTGCGGTTTTGTAAGGGATGCTGGGCAATCAACTCTTCTGGCAGATGATAGCTGAAATCCTCGGGGCGTGGTGGGCTGTGTTGCATGATGGTGGTGACTCCCGAAGCTGATGCCGGGTGGACAGGGGGCCTGATGGCCCGGGGTCATAGGAAAGAAAAGGTGCGCCGTAGCGCACCTTTGAGGCTGCGGCTATTGGGCCGGACGCTCCGGTGCTTTGGGTTGTCCGGTAAGGGTTTTGGGTTTGTCGATATTTTCCATATGGCAGGTGCCTTCAAAAATGACGCCCTGCTGAATGGTCAGTGATTTGGTCTCCAAAGAACCGTAGATTCGCGCCGGAGACTGCAACTGGACTGCGGTATTGGCCTTGATATTGCCTCGCACCACACCATATACCACAACGGTGTTGACGGCGATTTCAGCTTCGACGTGTGCACCTTCGCCGATGATCAACACATCATTGGAGCGGATCTCACCCTTGAACTTGCCATCAATGCGCACGGTGCCTTCAAAGGTCAGTTTGCCTTCAAATTCGCTGCCGCGTCCCAAAAGGGCATTAATGTCGCCGCTTCCTTTTGTGTTCATCGTATTTTCTCCTGATTCTTTTCTAGCCATAACACCTATCCGTGGGTTCGGGGTGAGGTATCAGAAACACACAAGGTTGTGTACCACAAAACCCCGCATCATTGCAAGATTTATAGCTAAAAGACAAGCGCCAGCCCAATGCCGCCGCCGTACTGGAAATACAGTTCACCGCCAGCCAGTATGCCGGTGATATCAACCTGGGGAAGGGCGTACAGCGGGCCATAGAGTTGCAAGGGCCACATCACGCCGATATTCAGCGCTGCGCCGTAGTTGGTATAGCGGTAATAGGGTTGCAGGACCACGGTCTGCCATACAGGTCCCAGTCCGCCGTAAACCGTCAGATGTTTCCATATGGTATAGCCGATTCCGGCGGTAACGTTGCCAAAATAGCCGGTAACCTCGTTCCAGGGGCGGTGCCCGTGGCTTGTGTGCAGCCGCAGGCTGATATGGTTGTCAAATTCCCAGGCGACATGGGCAGTGTATACCAGTTGGGGAGAGGTGCCGCTACGGGCGGATAATCCCGCAGCCTGCAAACCTGCTCCCAGGGATACTTCACCGGCCTGCGCCGTTTGTATACACGTCAAAGAGATCATGCCCAGAGCACAGCATATCAGCAGACAGATCCTCATGGGGCGGATCGTATTGTAAAAGTAAGTAAACATGTGGACATTTTGCTTCAAAAGTTCTTGTAGGTCAAAGGGAAGTCGGTATAATCGTGTCAATTATCTGCATGCATACAGGATTATCCATTATGGAAACCGCCTTTGGCCAATACAATCTGCTGGAGCGCATCGCCGCCGGAGGCATGGGGGAGGTATACCTTGCCCGTATCACCCGGGGAGATGCTTTTCAAAAAATTGTGGCGGTTAAAAAAATTCTGCCGGAGCTGACGGAAAACCGGGAGTTTATGCGGCAGTTCGAAAATGAAGCTCGCTTTGCCGCCCGGCTGAATCATGCAAATATTGTTTCTGTCTACGATTTCGGCACCATTGGCAACGAGACCTTTCTTGCCATGGAATACGTCGACGGCGTGGATCTGGCCACCCTTATCGACACTCTGGCCCTTGAAAAACGTCGCATTGCCCTGCCGGAAGGCCTGAACATTCTTTCCGGCCTTGCCCGGGGGCTGGACTATCTCCATCGCCTGCGGGATCCAAAGGGCAACGAACTGGGACTGATTCATCAGGATATCAGCCCGCAGAATGTTCTGGTCTCATCTGAGGCTGAGATCAAAATCACGGATTTCGGGCTGGTGCGTGCGGTGCAGAAATCCGGGCAGCCCCTGGAAGGACGCCTGCTGGGGAAACTGGCCTATATGGCCCCGGAGCAGTTCCGCCGCCAGCAACCGGACCGTCGCTGCGATATCTTTTCCGTTGGCTGCGTTATGTACGAAATGTTTGCCGGGCGACTGTTGCTTGGGAATGACGCCCAAAGCACGGATTTGTCAGTACGCGGCGCTGCCATTGCCTCGGGGCTTGCCACCCTTGGCGACATTGTTCCCGAACCGGTCAAGGATATTATCCGGCGCTGTGTGGAAAGCGATCCAAAACAGCGCTATGAAGATGCCCGCAGTCTTCGTTTTGATATACAGGCTGAGGTTTCCCGCCTTGGGGCCATGGGGCTGCATCCCG
>Ga0070728_10001210_pt1 | contig 40719 bp, 36 predicted proteins | sample tdDd471_FD_66723 | JGI IMG/M metagenome (GOLD analysis project Ga0070728, IMG submission 66723) | Marine sediment microbial communities from the Atlantic coast under amendment with organic carbon and nitrate - tdDd47.1 | ecosystem: Environmental > Aquatic > Marine > Coastal > Sediment | place... | reverse complement strand
AGACATCTTAAAAAAATAAGTCAAATGTAGTACATTGCTTACGCATAAACGCGCCTCAAACCTAATTTTCCATAGGGTCTAGTTCGGGTCTAGTTCGGGTTTCCTTCGGGTTTACTTCGGGTCTAGTTCGGGTGAGTTCGGGTCTAGTTCGGGTGTATAAGCTTACTTCAGGTGCTGTTTTTTTTACCATAAATAAAATTTATGGTAAGCCTTCCTCTCCAACAATAAGTCAATTTTGTACTTTAAAACACAGCAATGTCTTGTCCTGTATGGCTAGTATATGGCTTAAGTATAGCTCAAGTATGGATAGTGTATGGAGAGTGTATGAAACCTGTACAATCAATTTAGGTTCAAATAGTAGTATTGTATCACAAGGTCAGGATGTATCTAATAACCTATAAAGCTATTTTAGTACAGGTCATTTTTCTATACACAGCTTAAATAATGGCCACTTTTTTTTGGACATTAAGAAAAAAAAAGTATCTTAATCTTTCAAAATCCACTTCATTAGGTCAATACAGGTTATGCCTGTTTGAAACCGCTCTAAACCCTTATAAATAAAGGGCTGCTTGGGGGTTCACCCGTAGATACTCCATAGTTACTCCATAGATACTCCATAGTTACTCCATAGTTACTCTGTACATAGTCCGTAGATGGTCCGTACATAGTCCGTATATAGTCCGTATATAGTCCGTATGGCAGCTATCCATTTTTTCACAAAACAACCAAAAGAAAATCTGTTCTTTTATAAGGCACTCCCTAGGTTAGTTGCCTGTGTTAAACAATTCCAAAACTAAAACATCTTACTATTGGCACTAATCGTAAACAAAGACCATAAAAAACTAAAAAACAAAAAAGCAACCCTTTCAAGTTGCTTTTTAATTATTTAATACACTTTTATGTTTTGATAGCACTCCAACACTTCGTTAAACTTAGTGCAGACTTGTTTAGTGTAACAAAGTATGTGCTATATATGCAATGCCCTATCTTCTGTAGCTGCCAAGGCAGCTTCTTTAGTGGCTTCGGCAAAGGTTGGGTGCGCATGAGACATTCTGGAAATATCTTCGGCAGAGGCTCTGTATTCCATAGCTACCACAGCTTCGGCAATCATGTCGGCTGCTCTAGCTCCAATCATGTGAACGCCCAAAATTTCATCGGTCGTCTCATCGGCCAGGATTTTTACAAATCCATCCAAATCCATACTCGCTCTGCTTCTACCCAAAGCACGCATAGGGAACTGTCCTGATTTATAGGCGATACCTGCTTCTTTAAGTTGCTCTTCGGTTTTACCTACTGATGCTACTTCTGGCCAGGTGTAAACCACACCGGGAATTAAATTGTAATCTATATGTGGTTTCTGTCCTGCAATAACTTCGGCTACCAAGGTTCCTTCTTCGGAGGCTTTATGTGCCAACATAGCACCTTTTACCACATCGCCAATGGCATAAATGTTTGATACATTGGTTTGTAAATGTTCGTTGACCTCTACCTGACCTCTGTCGTTTAACTTCACGCCAGCTGCTTCGGCATTCAAGCCATCGGTATAGGGACGACGACCAACAGATACCAAACAGTAATCGCCTTTAAACGTTACTTCTTCACCTTTTTTGTTATCGGCTTTGACAATCACTTCCTTGCCTTTTCTTTCAACCGATTTTACTTTGTGGGACGTATTTATTGAGAACTTTTGCTTTTTAAGCACTTTGTTCAACTCTTTGGACAAACCTGCATCCATGGTTGGAATTATTCTGTCCATATATTCTATAACAGACACTTCAGCTCCCAAACGTTTGTAAACCTGTCCAAGTTCCAGACCAATTACCCCTCCTCCTATCACGATTAAGTGCTTAGGGATTTCGGTGAGTTTTAAAGCTTCTGTGGAAGTAATAATACGTTCTTTGTCTATGTTTATAAACGGTAAACTTGAAGGCTTGGAACCTGTGGCAATAATGATGTTCTTGGCTTCAATTTCTGTTTCTTTTTCACCTTTAATCACAACATGGGTCGCGTCCTTAAAGCTTCCTACGCCTTGATAGACTTCAATGTTGTTTTTCTTCATTAGGTAATCGATACCACCAGTGGTTTGATCCACAACCGATTGTTTCCTGTCAATCATTTGTTTTAAATTCACCTTAATGTCACCTGGAATTTCAATACCATGCGCTTCAAAATGTTTTACAGCATCTTCGTAGTGATGGGACGAATCTAAAAGGGCTTTACTAGGGATACAACCTACGTTAAGACAGGTGCCTCCTAGTACAGGATATTTTTCTATAATAGCAGTTTTCATTCCCAGTTGTGCGCAACGTATGGCTGCTACATAACCTCCAGGACCAGAACCAATAATGGCTACATCGTATGAATTCATAAGGTAAATAATTTATTTATAATAATGCCTCACTTCAACTGCGCTCTTTGCAGGCTCGTTCAGCACGTCAAGGTTTGTTATAATTGAATACAAAAGTACAAATGTTTTGTGGGACGACCATAAAAAAAGCATCTCCATATTTAGGATTTTATTTGAGGCGTAAAATCAACAAAGGCAACACCAATAAAATATTGGGTTGCCCTGTTTATCCTTAATTCTCCCTATGAACTAATTAATAGCATTACAAAGTTGGGATTCTTTTATAAGTCTCACAATACTCAAATTGAGTAAATATGCTCATAACATTATATTTTGTTCATTTTAAGCATGCCTATCAGTTCTCCTGTTGATGAAATGTTCAATTTTTTTAAAATGTTTCGTCTGTGTGTATCTACAGTGTTAGGGCTAATATTTAAACTCTCTGCAATTTCCTTACTGGATTTGTTAATGGTCAATAACCGAATGACATCTCGCTCACGATTGCTAAGCCCATTGGTTATAAGTTTTTGTGAAAAATTATTGAAATACTTGGTTTCGTATTCGTTATGGTCATTTAAAAGCTTGGCTGTAGCTGTGATGGGCATTTTAATTTTTGGATCCAAAACGGTATAATGCGCCAAACCTATAATGGGTTTCATGTCTGAATCGAATTCCAAGGGTGTGGTGTTTTGAATGATGTTCACATAGCTGCCTGCTTCGTTCAATAATCGGTAATTCCAAGTATAGCTCATACGTTGTCTATCTTTAATAGGAATTTCCTCTAAAGTGAAAACCATTAAATCGTTTAAAGCCTTTAACCATAACTCCACATCTTCTGGGTGAATCCGGTTCCAAAACTGCCTCATGCCTTCTTTCAGTAAGCTGTTTTTATCCAAACCAATACAGGAAGTCATGTTTTTACTGATAAACTCAAACGTGAGGTTTTGCGTGTTGGTAATACAAAAAAAGGTGGAACTATAAGGCAGATACACATCCAATTCGGTGATTTTTTTAATGTGATGTGTAAGTGCTGGATGATCGTAGGACTTGAATATGTCGTGATAGATAGTCTTTATTTGCTTGAGGAGCATGGTTTGGTTTTATGGTTTGCTATGCAAGATATAAATTTGAACCCAATTAAATGGTAATGGCTGTGGTATGTTTCACTTCATTAATAACAAACATGCTGTGCGTGCTACCAATATGATTGATGGAGGTTAGTTTATTGACCATAAATTCGCGAAATGCTTCCATATCTTCCACAATCACTTTAAGCAGGTAATCATAATCTCCACTAATGTGATAACATTCCATAACTTCTTGCAAATTGGCCACTTCTTTCTCAAACTTCATTACATATTCCTGTGTATGTTGAACGAGTTTAATATGACAAAAAGCCACAAAACTCTTATCAACCTTTTCTTTTTTAACCAAGGCCACATATTTTGAAATAACGCCTTGCTGTTCCAGTTTTTTGATACGCTCATAAACAGCTGTAACAGAAAGATTTAATTTGTTGGATAGCTCTTTGTTGGTTTGTTTGCTGTCTGCTTGCAAAAACGATATCAGTTTTTTATCGATGGCATCAAAAGTCATTATTGAAAAATTTTCAGTTTCAAAGTTAGAAACCCTAAGAAACCTTGTTTATATTCTACAAATATACAATTTGATAGTTTTATAATCTAAAGATGCAATATCTAGTTGATAATTTGTCTAAAATACTTGATATTTACATCAATAATCACTTAAAACAAATAGCATTATGGCATTTAAACCAGCAAACAACATACAAGACTTACAATATTTCGGGGAATTTGGAGGTGTAAACCCTTCCATTTCAGATTCATCAACCTACACTTTTTTATCGGCAAAAACCATGTTCGATACCTTTGAAGGCAATGCAGATGGTTGTTATTTATACTCCAGGCACTCCTCGCCTTCCAACCTGTATTTAGGGGAAGCTTTGGCTGCCATGGAAGGAACAGAAACAGCCAATGTCACTGCTTCTGGTATGGGAGCCATAACGCCTGTTATCATGCAACTTTGTGGTGCAGGAGACCATGTAGTGTCCAGTAGGACCATTTATGGTGGTACTTATGCCTTTTTAAAGAACTTTGCACCAAGATTCAACATCAACACCACTTTTGTGGATATCACCAAGTTGGATGTGGTTGAAGCTGCCATTACACCAAATACCAAAGTACTTTATTGCGAATCTGTAAGCAACCCCTTGTTGGAAGTGGCAGATATTGCTAGCTTGGCTAAACTAGCCAAAAAACATAACTTAAAATTGATAGTGGACAACACTTTTTCGCCTTTATCCATATCACCAGTTCAATTAGGTGCAGATATTGTAATCCACAGTTTAACAAAATTCATCAATGGATCCAGTGATACCGTTGGTGGTGTGGTTTGTGGAACTCAGGAGTTTATAAACAATTTACGCAACGTAAACGATGGTGCCTGTATGTTATTAGGTGCCACCATGGACAGTTTAAGGGCTGCATCTGTATTAAAAAACCTTAGAACCTTGCACATTAGAATGCAACAACACAGCCTAAATGCAACATACCTAGCTGAAAAATTTGAAGCCTTGGGTTTAAAAACAGTATATCCAGGATTGGCTTCGCATCCATCTCATGAGTTATTTAAAAGCATGATGAATGAAAAGTATGGTTTTGGTGGCATGCTTACCATAGATGTTGGCTCATTGGATAAAGCCAATGCCTTAATGGAATTGATGCAAGAAAAAAACTTGGGATACTTGGCTGTAAGTTTAGGGTTTTACAAAACTTTATTCTCTGCTCCTGGCAGCTCCACGTCTTCCGAAATTCCTGAAGACGAACAAAAAGAAATGGGTTTAAGCGATGGCTTGATACGTTTCTCCATTGGTTTGGATGCAGATATAGAACGCACCTTCAACATCATGCATGCTTGCATGAAAGAATTGAATATTTTATAAGCAATTAGTTTCCTCGTATTTTAATCGGCCTTAATGAGCTCTAGGTTCATTAAGGCTGTATGAGGTAAAATCCTTACAATACTAAAACTGCTATCTGAAAAAAGATACACCCTTTGATTGGCCTGCAAATGCACCAACTTGGTCATGCTACAGGAACTATTCCCTAAAGGAGTGACTCGCGTATGGCAATAAGATCCTGGGATCCTATCTGATATTGCGGGACCTGAAGGAGGATTGGGAGGATTTAGAGGTGGTGCCAATCCTGTGGACAAAAAGAACCCCAAGGTCACAGGCGAATTATTGGCTCCTCTCATAACAATGGAAATCGCATAAGAAACCCTGTAAATACCCGAAACCGGAACCAGAAAACTATTGGAATCGGCTGAAATGTTTTGATGAACCCCTAGGGTTCCAAACTCAATGGGCAAGTAATTGTAAAATCGTTCTTCAGGACTGGTTCTGTAAATTTCCCCAAATACCAATTGGGAACTTTCGTTGGCTTGATCATTGATTCGGCTCCAGCGACTACCGTTCCAAAAATAAAAACCTGGATATACATCCGCCATACTTTGATGGTTGTAAACCAATAAACTGGTTTCTGGATTTAAAATGGTACTTGTGTCCCATGTGGATTGCAAGGCAACCCTAGGCACCAATACACCAGAATTGGAACTGCTGATATCTAAAACCGATGAGTCATGAGGGGTGGTTGTCCCTATTCCAACTTGTGCAAAGAGTTTTATGGAAACAAAGAAAAAAAGACAAAAAAACAGGACATTTTTTTGAAGACCCATTGCTAAAAATATTGTCTCACAAAGATAATCCACAGACAAATATAAAAAGGCTCATTTCGATAAAAGAAGTCTTTAATCTGATATGGTGTAAAAGAGGATTCTTTGCGTAATATTTTTCATATTAAAAATCAATTCTATCCACACGCTTGTTCCATATTTCCATAAAAAATCAGCTAAACAAAATGGATGATAAAAACAAAGCTGAAAAAACAGGTTGTCAAGCCTTGTTTGACCATGTTCCTTACAAAAAAACCTCCCATAAACAGACTCCAATACTAATTTGTTAAACAAATCCCTATATGCTTTAAGTAAAAACAATGATGTGCAAGGTTATGGATTTGCATACTTAAGGTGAAAATCGTAACATTACAATCCTAAATTAACTAACTGAAACAATGCAAGACGATAAAAACCTTTCTGAAATTGAAATTGAGGATCAAACCATAATTGAAAACAAGGAACTTAGCATCTGGGAAGCTTTAATTCCTGTAGTTCTATTAATGATGATGTTGGCTTACAACATATTTTATGCAGATGGGGAATCCATGGGAGAATATTCCAATCAATTTATATTATTAATTGGTGGTGGCATAGCTGCTCTGGTTGGTTTTTTTAATAAAGTCCGCTTTGGCTTAATGCTTAAAGAAGTTTGGGAAAATTTAAAAAGTGTTTTTGTGCCCATCATGATTTTGTTTTTGGTTGGTGCATTGGCTGGAACCTGGTTGGTAAGTGGAGTAATACCTGCAATGGTTTATTATGGTTTACAAGTATTAAGTCCTACCATTTTTTTACCAGCCTCAATAATTATTTGTGCAGTTATTTCCATTGCTACTGGTAGTTCCTGGACCACTTCAGCAACTGTTGGTATTGCACTGGTTGGCATTGGGTCTGCTTTGGGCATTTCTACAGGAATGATAGCTGGAGCTGTAATTTCTGGAGCATATTTTGGAGATAAAATGTCTCCTTTAAGCGACACCACCAATTTGGCTCCTGCCATGGCCGGAACAGATTTGTTTACCCATATTCGCTATATGACCTTTACCACTGTACCTACCTTAATAGTGACCCTAATTGCTTTTAGTATCATGAGCATGACGATTGAAACCACTGGAAATGCCGATTTAAGCAGCTTACTGGGCAGTATTGACAAAACATTCAACATCACTCCCATGTTATTTATGGTGCCTTTGGCTGTAATTGTTCTCATATTATTGAAAACAAAACCTCTAATTGCGCTTGGAATTGGTGTATTATTGGCTGCCTTGTTTGCATTTATTTATCAACCTAATATTTTGGATCAATTAACATCTTCTAAATTTGGCTCCATTATCAATGCCATCTTTACAGATACACAAATCACAACCGATAATGAAAAATTAAACGATTTATTTTCTGCTGGTGGCATGAAAGGCATGCTTTGGACCATCTTTTTAATTTGTTGTGCCATGGTTTTTGGTGGCATTATGGATGCCATTGGTTCACTTTCTAGAATCACCAAAGCGTTACTTTCTGTAGCCACAACTGTTTTTGGGCTTTTTGCCAGTACGGTTATCAGCTGTTTGGGTTTAAATGCCATTGCTTCCGATCAATACTTGGCGATAGTGATTCCTGGTAAAATGTTTAAAAAAGCTTATCATGATAAAGGATTGGCTCCAGAAAACCTAAGTAGAACCCTTGAAGATTCAGGAACGGTCACCTCTGTTTTGATTCCTTGGAACACCTGTGGAGCCTACCAATCAGGAGTATTGGGTGTAGGTGTTGGAGAATACTTCATGTATGCCATTTTTAACTGGCTGAGTCCATTCACTACTTTACTTTTTGCTGCTTTTCAAATTAAAATCAGACAACTTTCAACTGACAAATAGTAATTTTCTATTGATTTGCAAGTTTATAATAGACAATACCTATGCTTCGATAAGAAAATAAGATTTTATTCAGCTTAAAAAACGCCTTGGTGTCTTATATTTGCAATAGAGAAATTTATTAACAATTAAAATATAAAACATATGGCATTTGTAGGAAAAAAATTCCCAAATTTGAATGTAGACGCAATGAACGACATGGGTGACACCTTTAAAGTAAACGTTCTTGAAGAAGCAGTAAACAACAAGAAAAAAGTAGTTTTATTTTGGTATCCAAAAGACTTCACATTTGTATGTCCAACCGAGTTACATGCATTCCAAGAAGCTATGGAAGAATTCAAAAAACGTAACACCATAGTTATTGGCGCATCTTGTGATACTCCAGAAGTACATTTTGCTTGGCTGAACACCCCTAAGGACAATGGAGGTATTGAAGGCGTTACCTATCCAATATTGGCAGACTCTAACCGCAACTTATCTTCCATCTTAGGTATTTTGGACATCACCAATGAAAAATACGATGAAGAAACTGGCATTGTAACCGTAGAAGGTGACAACGTTACTTACAGAGCTACTTATTTAATAGATGAAGAAGGAACAGTGTTCCACGAAGGCATCAATCACATGCCTTTAGGAAGAAACGTTAAAGAATATTTACGTTTAATTGATGCCTATACGCACGTACAGGAAAAAGGCGAAGTATGTCCAGCAAACTGGGAAGAAGGCAAAGATGCCATGCAGCCAAACGCTAAAGGGACTGCTGCTTACTTAGCAACTCACTAAAAAAACTCCAAAATCCAAATTCCAAAACAGGACTTATTGGGTTTTGGAATTTGGAATTTGAATTTTTGAAAATTATAAAAGATATGGTACAAGAATTAGATCAAGACAATTTACAGGACATCATTAACAATAACGATACGGTTGTGGTACAGTATTCGGCAACTTGGTGCGGTAATTGTAGAATCATGAAGCCTAAATTCAAAAAATTGGCTTCAGAAAACGATGGTAAAGTATTTGTAATTGCAGATGCTGAAAAATTTCCGGAATCCAGAAAACTGGCAAAAGTTGATAACTTACCAACTTTTGCAACGTTTAAGAAAGGGGATTTTATCAATCAGGTGCAAACAAACAAGTTTGAGGTATTAAAAGAATTGGTTGATAACGTAAATTAAACATTATGAAATTACCAATTATCAAACATCTCACTCAGTTCATTGAAGAAAACGATGAAGATTTTGTTATAGAAACCATTGAAACCCTAGAAGCCCTTACAGAAGTTCCTTCGCTTAAAGACGAAGAGCTTGATGTGATTGGGGAATTGATTTCCAATATGTATGGCGCTTTGGAGGTTCAAAAAATGGTGAAAGATGGTACCCCAAAAAAAGAAGCCCTAAACAGCTTTATGAAACGCGTTCTTGGTTCCATTGATTCTTAGAACATCATTAGCATACATACAAAAAGCCTCTACATTTTAAAATGTAGAGGCTTTTTTATGGAAATATATAAACTCTTATTTATTATCGTCATCTATTTCCTCTTCTTTGACAGCCTTGGATTCAACGGCTTGCTCTTCCCTAGCTTTTAATTCGGTTTTTTCTTTTTTTACCTCAGAGTCTGTCTTAAGTTGCGCCTGTTCCTGTACTTGGGTTGTTTCTTCGGTTTTGGTTTCAGTGTTATTATCTGCTGTTTGTGCAGATGTTAATTGAGAAAAACCTAAAAAACAGGTTAATGCCATGGCTCCAAATAATTTCTTTGATACTTTCATAATAATAGGTTTATTTATGTTTATAGATTTGTTTCCTTATGTACGCAAGACTTGGAACGTATGGATGTTACAGATTCCGCTTTAACATAAATCTAACATACCCTTAACAACTGTCACCAACAAAACTTACTGAACTTAAACCATTTGAGGGATTATTTCTTAAATTAAAAAAATGGGAAACAACATTGTGGTGAAACTCTTATTTTATTAGTATTTTTATATAAACAAAAAACAAAAAAATTATGGCAACAGTAACCTTACATGGAGATAACGTACAAACGTCTGGAACACTTCCTAAAGTTGGAAGCAAAGCTCCAGATTTTAAACTCACCACAACCGATTTAAGCAGTAAAACCCTAAACGATTTTGCTGGAAACAAAGTGGTCTTGAACATCTTCCCAAGTGTGGACACAGGCACATGTGCCCAATCGGTTAGACAATTTAATCAAGAAGCATCAGAGCTGGATAATACCAAAGTGCTTTGTGTTTCTAGAGACCTTCCTTTTGCCTTAAAAAGATTTTGTGGTGCCGAAGGCTTGGACCATGTTATATCTCTTTCCGATTATAAAGATGGAAGCTTTGGAAAAGCCTATGGCCTAAATTTTGTAAATGGTCCATTGGAAGCTCTCCATTCCAGATGTGTTGTGGTTTTAGATGAAAATGGAACCGTTAAATATACGGAACAAGTTCCTGAAATTGCAGATGAACCTAATTATAAAGCTGCACTTGAGGCTTTAATGGATGACTAAAAAAGAGTCCTTTTTTGTTAACAGGTTAAAAAGCGTGGCCTTTGCTTTTAATGGCGCTTGGCTTTTATTAAAAACAGAACCCAGTATCAAAATACAGGTGTTTATTGGGATAACCATGACATTGATAGGCTTTCTGGTAGATCTTAGCGCAACCGAATGGATCTTGCAAACCTTGACCATTGGTATTATAATTGCACTGGAAGGCTTAAACACTGCCATAGAAGAAATGGCAGATTTTATACATCCAGAATACCATCCAAAAATTGGACTCATTAAAGACCTGGCTGCTGGAGCTGTTTTTATATTTGCTTTGGTAGCGTTAATAGTTGGTGGCATCATTTATTTTCCTAAGATTTTTTAAATACTTTTACCATTAGGATAAACGTTAGTAATTTGTATTTTTGCTTCATGGGGCAAACCATACAAACCAATATAGATAGAACTTATTTCTGTTTCCAGGAAAGTAAACATGGCAAAGAAGAAAACAAAAACAACAAACTCCAGTAAACCCAAATTAAAAGTCCCAAGTTTTAAGTTGACAAATCAACAAAAACTGGTATTGGGTAGCTTTTTGGTCTTATTGGGACTCTTGCTTTTTATAGCCTTTGTATCTTTCCTTTTTACAGGAAAAGCAGATCAAAGTACGCTTACCGAATTTACCTCAAGGGATGTAAAGCCTCAAAATTGGCTCAATAAAACAGGAGCCTGGCTGAGCGATTTTTTTATACAACGTGGCTTTGGTATTGCTTCCTTTATTTTTGCTGGACTTATTTTCCTTTCTGGTGTATTTGTATTAACCAATTCCAGCACAAAAAAATTGCGAAAACATTGGTTTTGGGGCACGCTTATCGTTATTTGGCTAGCTATCTTTTTTGGTTTTTTTACCGAAAAATTAGATATTCTTGGTGGTACCATAGGATTTGAAATGAACCTGTTTTTACAAGATTACTTAGGAAAAATAGGCACCTCTCTCCTACTTGTTTTCTTTTTAATTACCTACTTGGCCATTCGTTTTAAAGTGACAGCCGACACCTTTAAAAACCTGTTCCAGAAAGCTTCAAAAGATATTAAAAATGAATTTAGCACAGCTACAGATGATGTTACAGTTCCTATAGATAACGATTTAACTGCTGAAGCTGAAGATATCAAATCGGCATTCGAATTGGATATTGAAAAACCTACTGATGAGCAGGAAGAACTTGCTCAAGAAACAAAACCCAAACCAAAACCCGAACCTGAAAAAGAAGAGGCAGAAATGACCATTGAGGTTGAAAAAGTAGCTGAAGAACTTTCAGAAACCGACAACCTTTCGAATAAATTGGTAGAAGATTTTGGTCAGTTCGACCCAACCCTGGAATTGAGCAACTACAAGTTCCCTTCATTGGATTTATTGAAAAAATACGAATCTGAAGGCATTACCATCAACCAAGAAGAACTGGAAGAAAACAAAAACCGAATTGTAGAAACCCTAAACAACTACAAAATAGGCATTGCAAGCATAAAAGCCACAATTGGTCCAACAGTCACACTTTATGAGATAGTTCCAGATGCTGGTATCAGGATTTCGAAAATTAAAAACCTGGAAGATGATATTGCTTTGTCACTATCTGCATTAGGCATCAGGATTATTGCTCCTATTCCAGGAAAAGGAACCATTGGTATTGAGGTTCCCAATAAAAATTCCACCATAGTCTCCATGCGTTCTGTAATTGCATCACAAAAATTTCAGAAATCAGATATGCAATTGCCAATTGCTTTAGGCAAAACCATAAGCAACGAAACATTTGTGGTGGATTTGGCAAAAATGCCTCACTTGCTAATGGCTGGAGCCACTGGACAAGGAAAATCGGTTGGACTGAACGCCGTTTTAACCTCTTTGCTCTATAAAAAACATCCAGCAGAAGTGAAATTTGTTCTGGTAGATCCCAAAAAAGTGGAATTGACTTTGTTCAACAAAATAGAACGTCATTACCTGGCCAAACTACCAGATAGCGAAGATGCCATTATTACAGACAACACAAAGGTTATAAACACCCTAAACTCGTTGTGCATAGAAATGGACAACCGTTACGAGATGCTTAAAAATGCCTTGTGTAGAAACATTGCAGAGTACAATGCCAAGTTTAAAGCGCGTAAGTTAAACCCAAATGAGGGTCACCAATTTTTACCTTATATTGTTTTGGTGGTGGATGAGTTTGCCGATTTAATCATGACAGCGGGTAAGGAAGTGGAGACTCCCATTGCGCGTTTGGCACAACTTGCCAGAGCCATCGGAATTCATTTAATCATTGCTACCCAAAGACCATCTGTAAACGTGATAACAGGTATCATTAAAGCCAATTTCCCAGCAAGAATAGCCTTTAGGGTAACCAGTAAAATAGATTCCAGAACAATTTTGGATGGTTCTGGGGCAGACCAACTGATTGGTCGTGGAGACATGCTCTACACACAAGGAAACGACATGATACGAATTCAATGTGCCTTTGTTGACACTCCTGAAGTAGAAGAAATAACCGATTTTATTGGATCCCAAAAAGCCTATCCTGAAGCCTATATGTTACCAGAATATGTTGGCGAGGAAAGTGGCACAAGTCTTGATGTAGATATCAACGATAGAGATGCATTGTTTCGTGATGCTGCCGAAATTATTGTCACTGCTCAACAAGGATCTGCGTCTTTATTGCAACGTAAATTAAAGTTAGGCTATAATCGTGCGGGACGTTTAATAGACCAGTTGGAAGCTGCAGGCATTGTTGGTGGTTTTGAAGGCAGTAAAGCCAGACAGGTATTAGTCCCAGATTTAACAGCACTTCATCAATTATTGGAAAACGAAAGTCAATAATTAAGCCAAATAAAAAATATAAAAATGAAAAAAATAACATTGATTTTTACCCTCTTCATTTATACCATGTCTTTTGGACAGGACAGTAAAGCCAAAGCACTATTGGACGAAGTGTCACAAAAGGCTAAAAGCTACGATAATATTTCAATAGATTTTAAGTATGTACTGGACAATGCAGCCGAAAACATCAAACAGGAAACACGTGGAGATGTCGTGATGCAAGGAGACAAATACCGTTTAAACATTTTGGGTGCCACCCGTATTTATGATGGAAAAACACTGTATAGTATTAGTCCTGACGATGAGGAAGTAACTATTTCAACAGAAAACCCAGATGATGAAAATAGCATTACACCCAGTAAAATGCTTTCGTTTTATGAGGATGGCTATACCTATAAAATGGACATTATTCAAGATGTGAAAGGAAGAAAAATACAGTATGTAAAACTCACTCCTATGGATTCCAATTCCGAAATTAAAAATGTGCTATTGGGAATAGACGCTCAAACCAAACACATCTATAACCTTATAGAGATAGGTAAAAACGGAACAAAAACAACTTTAACTGTTAATTCTTTTAAAACAAACGAACCTATATCGAAATCCTTATTTACTTTTGACAAGAACAAGTATAAAGATTACTACATTAACAAATTGGATTAAGTAACTTTTGAAGATTTTAGATAGATACATACTAACCTCATACCTTAAAACTTTTATCAGCGTGTTTGTGATTCTCATGCTGATTTTTGTTTTACAAACCATCTGGCTATATATAAAGGAATTGGCTGGAAAAGACCTGGATATGGTTGTTGTGGCTAAGTTCTTGCTTTATTTTTCCCCTAAATTAATTCCATTGGTTTTGCCTTTGACCATCTTGCTGGCATCCATCATGGTATTTGGAAGTTTTGCCGAAAACTATGAGTTTGCTGCCATGAAATCCACAGGTATTTCTTTGCAGCGTGCCATGAAAGGCTTAAGCATTTTTATCGTGGCTTTGGGAATCACTACTTTTTTCTTTTCAAACAACGTAATCCCTTGGGCAGAATATAACTCTTATAACCTTCGGAAAAATATAGCCAAATTAAAACCTGCCATGGTAATAGCCAAAGGACAGTTTAATGAAGTTGGAAACGAATACAATATTAAAGTAGCCGATAAAAGTGGCGACAGAGGACAGTATTTAGAAGAAGTACTCATCCACAAAAAAACAGGTGGCAAAGCTGGGAACTACACAACCATTTACTCCAAAACCGGGGAACTTATAGGTGAAGAAGATTCTGATATCCTACAACTTATTCTCTACGATGGATATTTTTATGACGACACACCTCCAAAAGACCATAAAGACAGGCTAAAAAAGCCCATGACCAAAAGCGCCTTTAAAAAATACACCATTAATGTAGATTTATCGAACCTCAACAATGTTGATCTGGAGCAAAAAGACATTAGCGACAAATACAACATGCTTAACATAAAAGATTTAAGCTATACCATTGATACCTTAAAAATTGATAGGGACAACAATATTAAAGAATTGGCCGAAAACTTGTACAACAGGACCAATTTACCAATAATCAACAAAGGTGTTGTTAGTAAAACAGACTCTATCTATAATGGTGAGATTCTGGAACTTTTCAGTCATAAAGACAAAGTACAACTTATAGATTTGGCACAAAACACATTTAAAAGTACCCTTCAAATCATAGATGTAAAAGAGCAAGGCTTGAAAACCAAATCTATTTGGTTAAACAGGCATGTAATAGCTTTACACGAAAAACTAGCCTTGGGCTTTGCCTGTATTATTTTATTTTTTGTGGGAGCACCTTTAGGCGCTTTAATAAGAAAAGGAGGTATTGGACTGCCTATGGTTATTGCCATCTTGTTGTTTTTAACCTATCATTTTATTGGCATATTTGCAAAAAACAGCGCCAAAGACGGCAGTTTGAACCCTGTGTTTGCTTCTTGGTTTTCAACCATCATCATGTTACCCTTGGGAATATATTTAACCAAAAGGGCTACGGCAGATCGTGGTTTGTTTGAATTTGACCATATTTTAGAGCCAATTAAAAAAATCCTTAAAATTAAGGATAAAGAAGATGTAAAAAACAAATCGAAATTGCCTGACTCTGTTCGGGAAGTGATAGAGGAAAATTTGGATATTTCACAGGAACCTTTAGCCCATACTGAAGATTTTGGCTCCATAAGAAAAAGACATTCAGATTATAAGGAATACGCCAAATTCACTTTCATTTTCTACATTATTGGCGCCATCTTAATACCTCTTTACTTCATTTTAAGAAATAACAAATTGGAAGAAGTTGCTGTGGTTTGCCTACAATTGGGGATTATTTCGTTTTTTGTTTGTTTCATCTATTTTATCGTGTCTTCCTTAAAATTACAATCTGTATACAAATTGATAGCCTTAAAAGGTGTTACCAAAAACCCAATCCTACTCATAATGGGATTTGTTTTTTATCCGTTGACACATTTTTTAAGAAGAAACAAAATTAACGATGACCTTTCTGTTAGTTTAAAATAAGCCATATCTTTGCACTATATTAAAAAATAAGCTTTATGTCCACGCTTAAAACAGCAAACCAAACTACAAACATACAATTACACAGTATTGAAGAAGCCATTAACGATATTAGAAATGGTAAAGTTATTATTGTAGTTGATGATGAAGACAGGGAAAATGAAGGCGATTTTTTGGCTGCTGCAGAAATGGTAACGCCAGAAATGATAAACTTTATGGCAACCCATGGACGTGGCCTGATTTGTACTCCTTTAACCGAAAAACGTTGCAAGGCTTTGGAGTTAAACATGATGGTTAACAACAATACCGATCCTATGGAAACGGCCTTTACCATTTCTGTAGATTTAAGAGGCAATGGTGTTACCACAGGTATTTCGGCAAGTGATAGGGCCAAAACAGTAAAAGCCCTTGTTGACGAAAACACCAAGCCTTTTGAATTGGCCAGACCAGGACATATTTTTCCTTTGGTCGCCAGGGAAGGTGGCGTGTTGCGTAGAACTGGACATACCGAAGCTGCCATAGATTTTGCCAGACTGGCTGGATTAAAACCTGCTGGTGTGATTGTTGAAATCATGAACGAAGATGGCAGCATGGCACGTTTACCTCAACTGGTGGAAGTGGCAAAAAAATTCGATTTAAAAATTGTTTCCATTGAAGACTTGGTGGCTTACAGAATGCAACACGATTCCTTAATTGAAAAGAAAGAAGATTTTGATATGGTAACCCGTTTTGGTAAATTTAGACTTAGAGCATACCAACAAACTACCAATAATCAAGTGCACATTGCCATTACCAAAGGGACTTGGAACACCAACGAACATGTGTTAACTCGGGTAAACTCTACATTGGTAAATAATGATATTTTAGGAACGCTAACCAATAACGCTGATAAAAAGCTGGACGATATGTTCCAACTGATAAATGAAGAAGGTAAAGGCGCTATCATTTTTATCAATCAGCAAAACCAATCCACCAACTTATTGCACAGGCTTTCCATCCTTAAGCAACAACAAAATCACAAAGACCTGATTAAAGCGCCTAGCATTCAAATGGACAATAAAGATTTTGGAATTGGTGCCCAAATACTTCACGATCTAAACATTCATAAATTACGCTTAATGTCCAATAGCGAGCAAACCAAACGCGTTGGAATGATAGGTTACGGACTGGAAATAATTGAATATGTTAGTTATTAGTTCTTGTCTTCTAAAGCTTTGATTCTTTTTTCGAGGAATTGGTAATTATCCAATTGTTCTTTTAACGCAACAATTTCCTTTTGTTGCTCTTGAACGGCTTTAATAAGTACTGGAATCAATTCTATATAGCTCATGGCCAAATAATCCCCAGGAACAACAATTTTTTCACCTGTTTTAGGATCTATATCCACATCTTCTGTAATAACAACCTCTGGAATGATTTTCTCAACATCCTGTGCTATCAAACCCAAACGTGTTCTATTGTTTGGGGAAATGGTTTCATTATAACTATAACTTACGGGTTGCAGTTTCATCAAGTCCTCCAGCCCATATGGCAACTCAGAAATATGAGTCTTGGTTCGCCTATCGGAATAGGTGACAAAGGTATTGGCAACCACTTCGTCCCAATGTTGGTTGATTAAACTATTTCCTATATCGAAAGTACTGTTGGAAAATGGTACGATGTCGCCATCCAAGCCTAAATTATTTCCCCCTAAATTGGCCATTTCCAAATTGTCCAAAGACAATGTTGCGAACAAATGTGAGGCATTGGCATTGCTTATCATCACATGGCCATTAAACCTTAAATTATCTGTATCAAATTCGCCATAAATCAAGGCATCGTCTGCATTGGCACTGGAATTTTCTATATACAATCTATTAGAGCCTGTTTCATAGTAACCAGCTCCATATCCTAAAAATATATTTGCATCACCATTTGAATTTAAACCAGATTCTGTACCAATGGCAGTATTATTAATACCAACTGTATTAAAATACAAACTATTTGTGCCTATGGACACATTAGCATCTCCAGCAGTATTGCTATATAAGGATTGTGTTCCAAATGCTATATTATCATAACCAGTACTATTGTTTCTAAGGGACTCATAACCGGAAGCCACGTTATTGGAACCTGTTGTATTAGAATACAAAGTTTGATAACCATTAGCAATATTATTATTACCTATGGTATTTGAGTTAAGCGCTCTAAACCCATTTGCCACATTATAACTTCCCGTGGTATTTAAATATAAAGTTCTGGTACCATTTGAAACATTAAAAGAGCCTGATAAATTGGAATATAAGGCTCTAGTTCCCGTAGCTATATTATTTGAACCAATAGTATTAGAAAATAAAGCTCTTGTACCAGTTGCTATATTATTATTTCCAGTAGTATTATTGTTTAAGGTTCGTAATCCAAGAGCCACATTATTGTTACCATTAGTATTGGAGTTTAAAGCCATAAAGCCAGTAGCCACATTATTAGATCCCATAGTGTTGGAGTTTAGAGCATTTGACCCAATGGCAATATTATTGTTTCCAGAAGTGTTGCTATACATGGCTGAATAACCAACCGCTATATTATAATCTCCTACATTGGAAACCGTAAGGGCATCTGTACCAATTACAGTATTGTAATTACCACCAGAATGGAAAAGAGCATTGGAACCAATTGATACATTTCCTTGGCTTGTGGTTGTGATATATTGAGAATTATAACCTATTGCCACATTGTTGTTTCCCGAAATATTATCGAATAGAGCTTGATAACCAATACCCACATTATTTGAACCGATAGTGTTACTGTATAAAGACCTATAACCACTGGCTGTGTTCCTAACTCCGGACACATTTGAAAACATGGTATAAAAACCATTGGCAACATTAAAACTTCCTGTGGTGTTGCTAAAAAGAGATCTGTAACCTGCTGCTACATTATCAAAACCTGATGTATTGGAGCCCATGGCTTCAAAACCAATTCCTGTATTTTGGTTGTCTGAACTGTCATCATTGATTCCTGCTCCAAGACCAATAAAAACTGAGGATCCATTTTCTGAGCCATCATTATCACTTTTACCATCCATTAAGTCGTTTATTTTTTCAACACCTTTTATAGATGTCCATACAGACAAGCTGTTGTTCCAATAGTAAAACCCTTTGCTTATTGTACCATTTCCAGTAACATAAACCAACATCCCATCTTGGGCCTCTGTGGGATTGCTTAATGGAAATACATCAATTTTTGGAATTAAAATACCATCGGTAGGATTTGGTGAGATTTGATTTGAGGCTCGAATATCCAATTGTGACTGTGGATTGGTAGTACCAATACCTACTTGGGAATAGGTATAGGTAATTAATACCTGAAAAAATAAAACAATTAGGTAATGTTTCTTCATACAAAGCATAGTTAGACGTTGCATATATTTTGAATACATACAAATACGTTATTTTAAAATAAATTTGTTTCCTAAATATGAGTATTTGGCAACAGCATTTACATAACTAAAATAGGTATGGGCTTAAAGATGAAGAGCTTTGGTGAAGTAATTTAATAAAAAAAAGGGAATGAGAATAAAAAATAACCCCAAATCCCTTTAACATCGATTAATAGCATCTTTTATAGGTCTATGACTATTTTCTTTGTAATATGTCCTTTATCCGTATAAACTTTTACAAGATATATTCCTGACTGTAAATTACTGACAGGTATTTGGTTATCATTTAAAACCTGTGAAACTTTTTTTCCCAATATATCAAACATTTCAACAGAGATAATCTGGTTTTTGGTTGAAACATATAAATAATCGGAAGCTGGATTAGGATAAACAGATATAGTCGACTCGTTTAAAACTTGAGTTGGTACTGAAAGGGTTTCTAAATTAAAGCTTTCCATCCCTGGAATATTTCCAGTATAGAAATTTAAAGTGCCATTTCCATTTCCTGGGCCATCAATATCAGAATTATAGAAACTCTCGAAAATGTTTCCAGCCTGTACATTTAAAGGATGATCGTTAGGCATAATAAACAGGGTTTCAGCTCCTGGATTGGTTACCTCAAAACTCACCAAATCTATTGGCACTCCTGTTGTATGCTGTAAAATAGTTTGGCCTGGAGGCATGTTAAATTGAAAGACATCAATATCAAACCCTACATATCCCAAACCAGCTATAAAAGCAGCATCATAATCATACAGGTCGAACGTTCTGCTTGGAAAGAAACTTACCAAATTGGTTATATGCGATGGTCCAGCTGGTAATACTAAGGTAAACCCAACATCAGATACATCTGTATTGGCATTTGGACCATAAGCATCTGAATCGAAATCTGGTACGGCAATCATTTTAAATTGGTTTCCAGTAAGGTGAACAATCCCAAACTGATAGCCTTGAGCCATGGTGCACAGACTTGCAAATAAAAATAGAGTAAAAATGTATTTTGTTTTCATGGGTATAGTTTTTAAGAGTTTATATTAAATTAATTTTGTGGTGGAACTGTAGCTTGAATGGTAAATGTTGGTGTGCCAAAACCATTGGATGGATGCGCAAGCACATTGTCCTTTATAAGGTTACTATCGTTTCCAGAACCAGAAAACTTAGCTATCCCATTTAGGTTTAAATCTGTATTTAAATATCCTGTTGATGAAAATGTTACCGAACCAAAACCATTGGCAGGATCAGATAAAATGTAATCCTTTATGGCATTCGAATCATTGTTGGCTCCAGAAAACCTTATATAATTTGTATTATTGGTATTTCCTGTCCATAAGGCTGTATCTCCAGACCCCAAAACAACTTGGGCATTTGAACCATAAGTTGAAAAGCCTGAATTTGTAAAATCAACAACTGTTGGGGAAGTTTCATTTAAAGCAATGGTGGCTGCGCTCATGGCTCCCAAATGGTTTCTGTGTTTCACAACCACATAATAAGTAGTTGGAGCAGCTGTCATGATTACATTTGAGAAACCATCCAAAGCTACTACATCACCATCACGTTGTAGTAAAGCCGATTTTCCGTTTATCAATTTTTGATTGTCATTGGCAGCACGTAATTCTATCCAAACCCAATCCACAATCGCGTTAGGCCCTACCACGTTAAATACAGACGCATTGCAAGTGGCTGCATCAGGATACGGACTGGTTGTTGGAATGTAGGCGTTTTGTCTTAAATCGTCATTCATTAGTCCTGCTGAAACTGGATTTAAAAGGGGTCCTTGCAAAAAGAGTTTCGGGTCTATCTTTATTTTCATGCCTCCATTGATAAACCCTTCGGAAATTTTAATGTTTCCAGTATTTAATTCTTGAACATTCACTTCGCCTATGGTATAAAGAATGTTTATACCGCCAGAAGTTGTGCTTGCGCCTCCACTATCGATACTGAATTTTTCGATGCTTTGGGCACTACATAAAAAACTGATAAATAGTGCTGTTAAAAATAAACCTTTTGTTTTCATATTATTGTTGTTTTTTAAGTAAGGTCTCTATCAAATCCTTTAACTCATTAACTTGCACCTTTAAGTCCTCAATTTCATGCTGTTGTTCCTGTATGGCTTTTATAGCTACAACGCTAAATCCAGCATAATCAATTCCATACAATTCATCTGCTTCTGAGAAATGCACCAATTCCGGAAAAAGAGATTTTACTTCTTGAGCAATAAAACCAATGGCTTTTGTGTTGGTAATATCATCTTTATAAACATAGGTTGAAGGTTTTAATTGTTTAACGCGATCTAAGGTTGTAGGCATACTTTGTATGTCTTTTTTTAAGCTAATATCTGAACTGGTTGTATATGCGCCTGTGGTAGATGAAATATATCCTTTTAAAGTGGTTCCATAATGAAACCGTAAGCTAAATCCATGTGTAATATCCCAATTTGAATTGAGTCCATCATCAAAACGAAGTCCTGTTCCTACGGATTGACCATTCTGAAAAATATGTAGTTTCCCGTTGGGATTACCATCAACACCTATCTTGCTGAAATTTGCAGAACCATCACCGTTAATTGCTGCTACAATCTCAGTTCCTTTTTGCATTTCAATAAATTGCGATGCTGAAGTTGCATTTGAAGGGATTTGCAATTCCAACAAATCTTTACCTGATTGGTGATCAAGGCTTTCAATTCGTACCGTGTTTTCAAAACCAGACGTTTGTAAAATCGAGAAAGGATTTGCTGGATTGGAAATTCCAACACCTACTTTGCCTTCTGTTTCTGCCATAATAACATTCCCATTCTGCATGAGTTTTAGTCTTGTGTTTTGTGAACTTAAACCATCTGCTTTGGACCTGAACAGTAAATCTGAACCACCTCCAGTAGTTGCAAACTTCCATTGATTGCCATTATTTGGATAGCCCAAAATTAGTCCCCCAACATTGGATTGAACTAATAAATCGCCAACTACATGGAGTTTATTTTCAGGCGTATTGGTTCCAATTCCAACACCACCTTCCATATAGCTAACATCTAAGCCATTTTTAATCCATAAAGGGTTTTCAATACTTTTTGCCATCAAGGCATATGGGACCGTTTTAAATTCGGTTGTTCCCATATCTACAAATCCGCCACCTGTATTTACCTGTACATTCAGAAAATGTGAATCGCTTCCCCAATCAATAGTACTGTAATCGCCACTTACTACTGTGCCCTCGCCTATGTTAACTATAATGATACCATTGGAATCGGTTGTTGGTGTATGCGTTTCTTCATAGACATTGGTTTGACCTGCACCTTGTAAGACGCTAAACCGTATGGCGATAAGGTCATTGGCAACCACATTGCCTAGGTTATCTTTTATGACTGCCTTATAATTGATGCCATTTTGTGCATAAGTTATCATATTCAGCAACATGGAAAATATAAATGTGTACGTTGTTTTCATTAGATTATGTTTTAATATTAATGGTTGTATCCATAATAAGGTTATCATTTTAATTATCAAGTATTTGATTTTCAAATGTAATCGGGTTTCAACACACAACATATCACTATTGTAACATACTATATAACATATGTAACCTATTAAGATTAAACTGTAATGAAATGGGGTTTAGAGGGTTTTCTTTCAGTTTTATCACTTCTAGATTGGCAATTATGTTATGTTTATAATGAATCAAATACAGGCCTTCTTACAGTAATGGTTCCAGTAACCTGGGTTGTAAAGGTGTCTGTTTGGTTGATATACCCAACTTGCAAGTCTGCAGTAAAAGTTATTTTAAAATGAGCATAGGTTACTCCTGTATAAACCGTTTGCTCTCCATAATCGGTTATGGTAGAGCTCCCAGATAAACTGTTCATAACATAATTTCCAAATGTAATTGACATTCCTGAACTCGTTTCATTTACGTTAGGACCAAAGCCCAAAGCCTGATTGTTGTTCATTGTCAACCCCATAGCTAGATTAAGATTTGGTGTATGAATTTCATCCGTTAAAGTTAAAATAATGGTGTCTTCGGTTTCACCTTGACCGTTTGTCGATGTGCTTCTAATTGCCACAACACCACTATCACCAAAACCTTTAGGAAGATTTCCGGATAAAGTTTCTCCATCTGTAGCTCCTCCCGTAAAACTAAGTTCATAGAAATGCGAATCTGTTGGTGGATTTGGGTTTTCATCTATAGGATTATCATCACTGGAACAAGATGTGTGGGTTATTAATAAAATTGCAATAAGCATAGGTTTGAATAATAATTTAATTGTTTTCATAATAGATTATTTAAGCGTTTTTGTTTTTAAAATTGAAGGGTTTGAAAGTTTGCAAAGTCATCGAGATATTAATTATGTCTTACCCATTTTTGGATGTTCCCTGCACCACTGTTATTGACATCGATTCTTAAGGTATCTGCAACCCCTAATTCCATGGTAGCAGGATAATAGTTATCGTCACTGCCCAATTCTTCGTAAATGAAACTATTACCATCTAGGGCATAAATATCTTTCCATTTAATATCTCCAATATTAAAGCCAGACAATGCAGGATCTGAGATGGTTCCTGTATCATCGGTCACATCAATAACAATGTCATTGTTTACGGGATTGTTTCCTCCTACGCGAATCCAACTACCTTGTAACACTTGAAGATATACTGATTGTGGTGTGTAATGGGATTCACGAACCCATTTTTGGATATTTCCTGCTCCAGAATTATTTACATCAACTCGCAAGGTATCATCCACACCTAAACTAATAGCTGCTGGATAGTAGTTGTAATCACTTCCCAATTCTTGATGTGTATAGTTTCCTGAGCCTTGACCCACAATATCTTTCCATTTAATGTCTCCTATCATGAAATTGGATTGTTGTGCGTCGGTAATAGTACCAGCATCATTGTTTACATTGATTTTCATCCCATTATTGGTTGGATTGTTACCACCAATACGGATCCAGTTACCTTGTAAATCGTCCAAAGGATAAGTTTGTTGTGGTGGATTGTTATCTGGTTCCAAAGAATCTGAGCTACAAGACACAGATAGAGTTATTAGAACAGTAAAAAGCAGCATTGTTTTAATATGTTTTTTAAAAGTTTTCATGATGTGCGTGTTTAATTTGGTTTTTATATCATTTAAATTTTTTATAGGTTTTTACATAAATTTTTTATAATCTTTTGAGTTGATGGAAAAGTTGGTTTCTTCCAGAGCAACACAAGTCATTTTCAAGGTTTCAGGTTTTTTCTTTGTGGTAACTGTCATGGTCATTTCCATCATTAAACCATCTACCTGTTTCATCCATTCCTGATTGGCCTGATTTTTTTTATCGTCAATATTGTAAAACGCTCTAGGGAAAGTAATATCGGCTTCTTTGGTTACCCAAACGCTTCCATTGTAGTCTTCACTGGATATTTTATACTCCCTGCAGGTATAATTCAATATAACTTTGGTATTATTGGTTTTCTCAATTTTCACATCGTTATTGGAAGATTCCTGGTCATCTACAAAATCGTTTACGTCCAAAGACGTGGACATGAGCATTTTTTTTCCTCCTGCTTCTGTAAACATGTACATGGTTTTTTGATCCAAATCCATGACATTAAACATAGTACTTGCATTTTCTATGGTATTCCCAAAATAATTTTTATCCTTGGCCAGAAAATAGGTGAAAGTGGTATTGTATGTATCACTTTCCATTTGCATCACGTATTTATGCGAAAAACTATAGACACTCTCTGGCGCCTTATCTTCTAATGTTGTTTTGTTTTTTTTGGATGATTTTGATTTTTTATTTCCTCCATTGTTAAATACCGAATCAAAGGCCTTTTCGGTTTCTTTTTGCGATTTTTGTTCCACTTTACGTTCCACAGTACGTTCTGCAGCATTGGTAGCCTTATCTGCCAGTCGTTCAAAAATTTGTGCTTGTGTATTAAACACAATTAGTATAAAAAAGCTTGTTGTTATTAATAATTTCATGATTAATAATTTTTATTGTTTTTACTTTTATGGTTTTAAATTGATAAAGGTTAACATTTATAAACAGTACTTTAAAAATGGTGATATATCTTTCTGTAGGTGCTACTTGATTATGGTTACCGATTTTATGATTTTGTTGTTCAGCAAAATTCTAAGCTCATATTGACCCTTTTTTAAATGATCGATACTTATATATATTTTTGTGTCTACATCAGTTTTTTGGCTATTGGTATAGCGTTTCATTTGTTATTGTTTAAAGATGTTTAAAATTAAAAATGGAGAGTTTACCTTAATAACAAATATGTTTCAAAGGATATAAGATATGTTACAGAATGCTGAATTTATCCTGTCTGTTTGTAAGTTTTTTAAAAGGTACTCGTTAGGTTTGCAACTTTAGGTTTCTTTTAATACGAAAGCGTATTAAACCCTGTTTAATAATGGCGAATTTCTGAAATGTGCCTACCTTTTTAAGGAAGTTTATTTCTAATCTATCACTTCAAAAACTTTAAATAGCCCTTTACTTTTTGTATTAGGTACTTCCGAAATAAAGGCATATTTACCAGGTTCTAAATCGGCATAGAAATAACCTGTACTACCAGCTGACATATCGTTAACACCACCTAAAAATGTAACGCCATTTGGAACTGGTGTGATTAATCCTTTTGGATCTGACCAATCCATCCAAGATTCTAAAGCGTCTTCACTAGCATTGGCATCTAGTTTTACTAAATTTAAGTCATGCCACATAAAATTTTCATGTTGTTTTTGATCTTTCACATACACAGAAAAAATTTGCTTCCCTTTGGTAATATCTTTGTCATAACTAATACCTGTTTCACCTGAAAGTGCTATGTTAACAGTAGCTTCAGGAGGAGTATTACCACTAGCTTCATCAGTTACAAAAATGGGTTTTGCCATTCCCATAAGTGTATGGAATTTTCCATTAGGCATTTTCACATAACATTCCATAATATAATACCCTGGATCTAATTTTATGGTAGTAACAGCAGTATGTTTTGGTGCAATTAACCCTGAACCACCAGAAAAAATAATATCTCCAAACCATTCTGGTAATTTCCCAAAGGCAGCAAAACCTTCTTCTGATTTACCTTCGTTAATTAAATCCATACCTTCAGCAAACACTGGGGCAACATCTGTTAAGGTATGCTCTACTGTTTTGCCTTCTGGGTATTTATCCATTAAAAAGAAATGAGTTTCGTTAGATAAGTTTTGGTATTTAAAGGTATTCCAGCCTGAAGGGATAGTATCTACACTTTGAAATTCCATACTTCTAGTAACAATATCTATAACATTAGATGGTTCTTCAATAACTTCTATCACTTCTTCTACTATTGTTTCTTCTGTTAATTCGGTTTTCTTTTCATTTTTACAATTAAAAAATAAAAGCGTCATTAACAGTAATGTCCAGATTTTTAAATTGTTTGCTTTCATATTATTAGAGGTTTCTTAGTATCTATAAATATAATGATTTAAAAATTTTCAATTTTTAGCTAATACTTGTTTTGAAAGTAACACCGTGTTTTTTTCTAAAGCCTCTACTCTATCTAAAAGCACCTGCAATAGGTCTGATTGTTCTGTATTGGTTTGTTCTTGATCTGAAATGGTTAGTTTTTGGCTTTCAATAATAACTTGTTGCTCTTGTATAGCTTTTATTAAAACTGGAATTAACTCCGTATAACTCACGCTTAAGGTTTTATTCTCGTCATCAGCAGTATGAACAAGTTCTTTAATCACACTCTGAACTTCTTGAGCTATTAAGCCCATAGATTTATAATCTTGTTCTCTATTTTTCCAGTTATAAGCTTTGGGAGAAAGTGCTAAAATTTCGCTTAAGCCATAATTTAAATCTTCAATGTCTTTTTTAAGGCGTCGGTCTGAACTATGCACTACAGTACCTCCAACTGCTACATTCCCTCCATGTTGCTGTAAAAGAAGAGCTGTGCTTGATCCATTATAACGTGCCGATATTTCATTTTCATCAAACACTAAATTGAAATTATTTTCTTTACCAATTACTAAAAGTCCTGTTCCATCAGCTAAATTGGCATCATTTGTACCATCTATATGCAATTTAACTGCAGGTGATGTAGTTCCTATTCCTGTATTACCATTTTTCAAAACGGTTAAGGCATTACTTCGATTTGCTGAACCAGTACCATTTCCTACCTGAAACAAAGTCTGAGATGAAATAGTAGCGTCATTCCAGTTACCTATTACAGTAGAATTGTTGTCATCTGCTATGGTACCATATCCAATTGCTATAGAGTTACTTGCTGAAGCATTTGCAAATAGTCCCAAAGCTACAGAGTTTTCTCCTATAGCATCAGAACTAAACCCGAACGCCATAGAATTATATCCTGAAGCATTTGCGTAGGTTCCCATTGCAATTGAATTATTTCCTATTGCACTTGGTTCATTACCTATTGAAAATGAATTATCTCCCAATGCTCCGTTAGTGTTTGAAGCATAAAAGGAGTAACTCAAATCTACAGCATTACTACCAATATTACCATAATTAGCTGGATTACTTCCTACTAATCGCCAACCAACACCATTACCTTCATCAATGGCTTCTAGACCAGTTGCAGAAGAACTATTGGCTTCTAAATATTCTTTTGTGATTAAAGCTTTAGCATCAGTTATTTCTGCTATATCAAAGCTTGGTGCTGTGATGATACCATTTTTTTCTATTACAAATGCATTAGATTTATCTGAGATATCTGTACCATTTCCAACTTGAAATAAAGTAGTTGTTGAGTTTATATTATCATTAAATGTACCAATTACTAGACTATTTAAGTCATCTGCAATAGTTCCATATCCCATTGCTGTTGAATTTGACACAGAAGCAGTTGTAACAGAACCAATTGCAGTAGAACGAAGACCAGAAGCAGTTGTTAAATATCCCATGGAAATAGCATAATCACCTGTTGCTCCATAAATACTAGAAGTAAAATCACTATAACTTAAATCTTTGGCGTTTAATCCAATGTTTCCATAATTGTCTAAATTGCTTCCTATCAATCTCCAACCTATTCCATTGCCTTCATCTATGGCTTCTAGTCCTGATGGATTTGTACCAGAGCCGCCTCCAGAATAATTGGCATCTGCATATTCTTTGGTTATTAAGGCTTTGTTATCTGTTATTTCAGATATATCAAAGCTTGGTGCTATTATGGTACCATTTTTTAAAACTGTAAGCGCATTAGCTTTTGCTCCAAAGCTAGAGCCATTACCTATTTCAAAAAGTGGATCTGTTTCCACCCAATTTGTTGGGTCTCCTCCTCCAAGATTAAAACGACCTATTGCTGTAGTTAGTAATCCATTGGCATTGATGCCATTTCCTATAGCTGTTGATGTTTTACCTATAGCCAGTGTAAGTTCGCCTGCTGCCAATGAATTTTCGCCAATAGCATTTGTGGCATTTCCTAAAGCGGTACTGTTTTCTCCTGATGCTTCGGTTTCAAAACCCATAGCTGTAGCGGCTTGTCCTGATGCTGCTGTATTATAGCCCATTGCTGTAGCTGAAATTCCCGATGCTGTTGATGCTTCTCCCATAGCAACCGAAAATGGACCTGAAGCAATGGTATTGCTTCCCATAGCCGTTGCATATTGTCCTGTTGCTGAAGATCCATATCCCATAGCTACAGAACCAACATTGGCCGTTGTATATTGTCCCATAGCTACAGAGCCTGTTCCAACAGCACCTTGACCAGCATCATATCCTGTATCACCTCCATAACTTAAATCAACAGCTCTATCTCCTATATTACCATAATAAATGGGATTGGAGTCTTTTAAACGATAACCAACACCATTCCCTTCATCTAAAGCTTCAAGTCCAGATACATTTGCTGCACTTAAAGCATAAGGTACTGCCATAAATTGGGTGGTTCCCATATCTGTTAAACCAGAGCCTGTATCTATTAAAACGTTTAAAAAATGGGCGTCAATTTCCCAATTAATCGTGTTGTAATCACCACTATATACAGTGCCTTCTCCAATATTTACTATGATAATGCCATTGGCATCAGTAGTTGGATTATGTGTTTCTTGATATACATTTACAGCACCTTGCAATATTGTAAATTGTACTGTAATATTTTGATTGGCAACTACATTGCCAGAGTTGTCTTTTATTAAAGCTTTGTAGTTGATGCCGTTTTGGGCAAGTACAAAACATGTATTTATAAATATGATTAGAAATAAGTATTTGGTTTTCATAAATGTCTTTTAATGTGTGGGTTAGATTAATTTTTAACTATTTAAAACCATTTTGTATATGTTTCTAAATGATAGTTTTTACTTTATGGTTGAACTTTAAAAAAGTTAACTTCCTATTAGCATTTTAAAGCCTTTTATTTTTCAATCACTACGGACTTAACCACCTTATTATTCAATAAAATATGTAATTGGTAAACGCCTTTTTTAAGATGATCTATGGATATATATATCTTATCATCAATACTCTTTTTTGAAAAAGGCTTGTTTTGTTTCATAAGTTATTCCTTTAGAGAGACTCAAATTTAGATACAGGGATCCTGCTTCGATAACAAATATGTTTCAAAGGATATAAGATATGTTCCAAATGTTGTGAAATTCTGTTTTCTAAGGATTTAGAGAGTAATCTTGAGGTGTGCAACCATAAATTTCCTTGAAGCACTTATTGAAATAAGAAGGGGAATTAAACCCAACCTGATAGGCAATTTCTGCCATAGTGGCATCGGATTTTTTTAACAGCTCTAAAGATAATTTTAAGCGCTGGGACCTTAAAAACTCGCTGGTGGTCATACCTGTTATGGCCTTTAGTTTCCTGTGAAGTTGGGTACGACTTATTTGCATGTGTTTCCCTAAAGCTTCGCTGTTAAAATCTGGGTTTGTAATGTACTTATCCAAAGTTGTTTGAAGTCTTTTTAAAAATTCGGTTTCGGTGGACGTAATTGCCAATTCGGGATTTATTGTTAAGGTACTACTAAAATGCTTTTGAAGTTTTAAGCGACTTTCAATCAGTTTTTCAACCCTAACTTTTAATTTCTCGCTACTAAACGGTTTTGTAACGTAGGCATCTGCTCCTGTTTTAATTCCTTGTATCTCATTGACTTCTCCTACTTTAGCAGTAAGAAGTATTACAGGAATATGACTGGTAAGTTCATTGGTTTTTATCTCGTGGCACAATGCCATTCCGTCCTGTTCTGGCATCATAATATCACTTATAATCAAATCTGGAAGCTGTTTCTTGGCTTTTTCAATACCTATTTTACCATTTGCTGCTTCCATAACCTGATAACTATCTAAAAACATTGAAACTATAAACGCACGTATATCTGGTTCGTCTTCCACAATGAGTATACTGGGCTTTTCTGTATGTGTTTTTGCAAACACGGACTCTAAGTCAAAATTCTGTTTTTTTGAGGTAGCGTGAACCAATATTTCGTTTTCATTAAAAGCCTCTTTACTTATAGGAAGTGTCACCGTAAATTGTATTCTATTTGCATCCAAATTGTTGGCAATAATGGTTCCCTTAGAAAGCGAAACCAAATCACGGACCAAAGCCAATCCCACACCAACACCATCAGACAATTCATTGTTTTGATAAAAACGCTGAAACAACTTGGATAAATCTTCTTTTCCAACTTGCTTGCTTTTGTTTATAATGGACATGACCAACATGTCCTTTTGGTTCATGGCTTCTAAGATTATCTTACTGTTTTTTGGAGCGTATTTTATAGCATTTGAAAGCAGGTTGGAACTTACCTTTTCTATAATATCCTTATCAAACCAAACGGTTTTTAAATCATGAATGTGAAAACTGATTTCTATATTTTTTTCTTTGGCCTTATATTGAAAGGCACTTATAATTTGTTTTAATAAAACAGCTAAGTTCCCTTGAGCTACTTTAAGCTTTATTTGCCCAGAATCTATCATGGAAAGATCCAACATCTGGTTTACCAGATTGAGCAATCTATTAGCGTTTTGTTTTACCAAGGTAAGTTCTTTCTTATCGGTTTTAGATAAGTCTGATTTGGCCAATTGGTTATCTATAGGTCCTGAGATAAGTGTTAGAGGTGTACGAAATTCATGTGAAATATTGGTGTATAGTTTGGTTTTAAACTCGTCCAGTGCCTTGGCTGCTTTCAATTTATTTAACGCCATATTCTGGTTAAGCTTCAAAACATAAAATGAAAAAATAATGGCAGCAAAAATTAATCCGTAAGCTACATAAGCCATGGTCTTTTTGTACCAAGGTGCATTTATGGTGAATTGCTTGGAGGCTATAGGCGTGTCATCAAGTATGTTATAGGCAGACTTTACATAAAAAGTATAATTGCCGGATTCCAAATTTGTAAAGCTCACAAAGTTGCTTTCTGCTTCGTGCCACAAACTATTTTCGTCGTTAAGTTTGTAGTAATAGTTTAATTTTTTAGGAAAGCTATAATCATTGGTTGCAAAATGTATCGTAAAATAAGATTGATCGGGATTTACATCAAAATGGTCTGTATGTTTTATATTTTGCTTATCTATTTCAAATTTTGTATCGGATTTGGAAGTTTTGGAATATAGGTCTACCTCTGTAATCACAGGTTTTGTATGAACTTCAGGAAATTTAAACCCCTTTGGGGCAATAACTTGAATGCCTTTTTCTGTTCCAAAATAAAATTCATTTTTATAAAATAAACGCGACGTAAACAAGCAAGCATTGGAGACCAAACCATCTGATGCATTAAAGTTAATGAGGCGATCTTTAGTGGCATCGTAAACATAAATGCCATTCCTAATGGTACTAATCCAATAAATCCCTGGAGTATTGGAATTTATGGCCATTGTTTTTTTATCAAAAAAATCATTGCCTATTTTAAAGCTTCTAAAGCTGCAACTTTCTGGATTGTAGATGTTGATACCACTATCCATACCAAACCAAATTTCGCCAGTATCAGCTTCAAAAATTTCATAGGCTGTGTTTGTATTTAAGGTGTTCTTTTTAGGTTTTTCCTTGGTGAATTGCTCATAATCAAATGGTTTTTCGTTAGAACTGACTTTAGATATTTCTGGGATTTTATAAATACCATTCCCAACAGTAATAATCCATAGATTATCGTTTTTATCTATTTTTAATTGCAATCCTTTTAGTTCATAAGGGCCATTTTCATTTTTAAAAATAAAATTCCTTAGCACTTCCCCTTTTAAATTTACCAAATGCAGTCCTTCCCAAGAACTCACCCACAAAAATTCATTTTTATCCTGAACAATGCCGTAAATTTTAAACAGATTTTTATTATCGCTAGGTATTTCATGGGTTTTAATCATACCTTGAGCATCTAATTGGTATAACTTATTTGTTAAACCAGCAGTCCAAATACCATGACTTGTTTTCACGGCCGAAAACATTCTTATGGGAATCAGGTTTTTTAATGTATTGGTCTCCTTTTCGTACTCAAACAGACCATCCCTTCCCACTATAAACAACTTTTCATCATCTGGAATTATTCGTCTGGCGTGAACGGGAATCACATGTTTAAATAAGCGCCCAGCTATGCTTTCTTTATAAAGTCCGTTATTGGTGCCTATCCATAAAATCCCTTGACGATCCACAAAAAGCGCTTGTAAAACCCCTAAAACATGGTTCAAGTCAGGTGGCATTTCTAATTTTTTAAAGGACTGGTTTAAAACATGATATTCATACATATAGGTTTTTCCCAAAAAAAACATGGTGTGGTTTACCATATTGGAAATGCCATAAATTATTTCGGGTGTTTCCAGTAATACTGGAGATTGCCCAAGTGTATAGGTGTACAAGTCATCATTCATTTTTAATATAAAATTGGATGTTCCTGTTTGAAACATCTTAGTTATATTCTCTGCTTGATAAACAGGCTCCAATTCTTTTAAAGACTCATGATACACATAAATGGTATTGTTAAAAGCCAAAACTATTTGTCCATTACTGGTTTCGTTTATAAAAATATTGCCACCAAGATCATTGATTTTTTCAATAGGTCCAGAGATTGTTTTTCTATAAAGTGCGTTTTCAGATTCAATCCATAACACATCCTTGGATGTAATAAACAAATCGTAAATAATCATTCCTTTTAAAGCAGTGTCTCCTTCAATAAGATCAATTTTTTCAAACTCTTCGGTATCCTGATCAAAACGTATCAATCCTTCACCTTGTGTGCCTATCCAAAAAATACCTTCACTGTCTTGAACCATGGCACGAACCCAGTTTGCTGGAAGGGATTTGTGCTTTTGTGGATTGTAATGGTATGATTTTGTATTTGTTTCAAAAAATTTATAAAGGCCATCTTGTGTTCCAACCCAAATAAAACCTTCCCTATCCTGCATAATAGAAGATATGTATTGATTATCCAATTCCCCTTCTATGGAGTTTAATCTAAGAAAATCAATGGCATTTGAAACTTTTGGTGCTTGCGAAAAGACCATCCAGGGAAACAAACAAAATAAAAGTAGCCTTAAGTATATCATTAATAATGGATTCGTTACTTAAAGTTACTAAAAATGTTTTGATAACCTTATTATAAAACTGCAGTTATTGCTTTGACCATTTTTTCAGCACGTGCTTTCACTTCTGCCTCGGTCCATGAAAGTTTAATCAAACACGAGATGTTTCTAGCTATATAATGATCTGATTGGTCAAATGTTTTTGTTTGAAGATATTTTAACCCTTCTTTAACTTCATTGGAAATTGGGTATAAAGACTTTAGTTCTTTTAAATGCTCCCACTTTCTAATATAATGCCAGTTGTTATCATAGTAGTGAAAACAGGCATCCACACCATGGTCTTTAAAAGCTGACGATGCTTTTCTTGCTGTTTCTAAATCTGGTAAAAAGAAGCTTAAAAACGAATAACTTTCTTCTCCTCCTTCTGGAACGGTTCTGAAAGTGACTTCTGGAATCTCAGACAGGGCTTCCCTTAGTATGGTATAATTTTTCTTTTGAATGGTCACAAATTCATCCAAACGTCTTAATTGTGCCAAACCAACAGCTGCATGAAGCTCAGATATTCTAAAATTATAACCTAAAAATGGATGGGTTTCTGCGCCTCGATCCTTACCAACATGATCGTGACCATGATCTGAATAATGATCGGCATGCCTATAATATGCTTCATTATTTGTTAAGACCGCACCTCCTTCTCCAGCTGTAATAATCTTTACAAAATCTAAAGACAAACAGCCTAAATCGCCAATACTGCCTAAAGGTTTTCCTTTATAAGTAGCTCCTGTTGCTTGCGAAGAATCTTCAATTAATATTAAACTATGTTTTTTACAAATAGCTTGCAAAACCTCTAAATTTGCCATACTACCACACATATGAACTGGCATAACTGCTTTGGTTTTTGAAGTTATGGCAGCTTTAACTGCTTGAGGGTCCATAGTTAAAGTATCATCTATATCAACCAGAACAGGAATGGCACCTAGCATCATAATGGCCTCAAAACTTGCCACAAAGGTAAAGCTTGGCATAATCACCTCATCGCCTGCTCCAATGCCTGCACTTGCCAATGCAACAGACACAGCTGCTGTACCACTGGACACCAACTGCGCATGTTTAACCTCTAATACGGTTTCCAGCTCACTTTCAAGTTCCTTGGCCTTCCAATGGCCATTACGCATGCCATCAAAGCCATAACGCATTAGAACGCCGTTTTCTAAAACATCATTTAATTCTTTACGTTCCTTATCTCCAAATAATTCAAATCCTGGCATAATATTATTTTTATATAAAATTACAATTTAATACAGAGGTTGACCTCTGTACCTACAATTTTCAATATTTAAAACATTACAGTTCTATAATACTTTCTGTAATGGATTTACGTACTTTTTTAAAATCGGCAAACATATCATCATCGGCACGATAACCAATTGGCAATAGCAACACAGATTTTAATCCTTGTTTTTTTAATCCCAATATGTCATCATAGGCATTGGAATCAAAACCTTCCATGGGACAGGAATCAATCCCTTCCAATGCGCAAACGGTAAGAAGGTTTCCCATGGCTAAATAAGCTTGATTTGTTGCCCAGGCTTCAATTTTTAATAAAGTTTTGTTTTCAAAATCGGAAATTAAAAAATCTTGAAAAGGCTTTAAAATGGATTTTGAAGTATTCCTAATGGCATGAACCCTATTGAAATACTCTGTTACAAATGCTTCATCAATATTTGTTTCAATACAAAACACCAACACATGGGAAGCTTGTGCAATTTGTTTTTGATTCATGGAATGTTGAACCAAATCTGCCTGTAACTCTTTATTATGAAGCACCACCAGTTTTATGGGTTGCAAGCCATAAGATGTGGCCGTCAAATTAAATGCTTGATATAACACTTCTAATTTTTCTTGTGAAATATATTTCGTTTTGTTAAACGATTTAGTAGCATATCGCCATTGCAGTTGATGTATAATATCCATTTTCTTTACTATAATAAGAACAACAAAAGTAATACTTGCAATTTGTTTCAACTAACGGATAATCAAAATATTCATTTTGATTAAAAAAATCTTTGGAAATTTTCAGTTTATTTATTTGAAAGAATCAAAAAAGGATTCTATATTTGCACCCGCAATTAGGGAATACCTAATGAGACACTCAAGGAGAAATGGCAGAGTGGTCGAATGCGGCAGTCTTGAAAACTGTTGAGGGTCACACCTCCGGGGGTTCGAATCCCTCTTTCTCCGCTTAGAGATTATCAAATCTCCCAAAAACCCGATAAACACTATGTTTATCGGGTTTTTTAATTTTCTTCAATATCAAATAATTTCACTCAACATCAAATAAAAGGTGCGGCATTCGGTGCGTGTTTTCACTACTTTTTTTACGCACCGAATGAGGCTTGAAATAGGATCAAGAACAATTATGCCGCCGTCCAAAAATGAATGTTGTTGTTTTGCTGTCAAAAAAAGGTAAGGTCAGTGGCGGTTCGGGAAGTTGTCTAAATGGCTCTGTGAAGTACGCAATCCGCAGAAGCGATACAAAATGCAAAAATGATGTTCCTATGAAGCGGACTTAATTCACGATTTTGGCTCGGTAATGAAGTGTTCCTTCCCAGCATAGCGGGAAGGGTTAACGGAATGAACAGCGGAAATTGGGGATTGTGTCCAAGATTTTTGTAGGAAAGCTCTTTCCCCGAAATGGAATGAAGTGGGAAAGTGCTTAACGTATTTTAAATGAATTTCTTTGTAGGGAATCTTTTCCTGAATGGACTTATTTTCTGGTGTTTGCGCAAAGGCAAAAAGTACTGGGTGTAATTACATTAACCAAAATCCATTTGTCACTATTGTTTTATATGTAATTACAGCCTGTACTGCGCGGAAGTGAAGGCTCTTGGGAATGAATGAGTGTAGGCACGGAACGAGTGAATGAGTAAGTGACGAAGGTGGGGCATAATAACTTTAATCTTTTATTAAAGTGAGATTTTTGAAATCAAGTAATAATTGTCGGTCGTTATCAATATGTTTCCAGTCTTTGATATTTTCGTGAATTCGCATAAGATAATTATTATATTTTTTCTTCAGCCATTCGTGTTTAGTAATGACACTATTTAAATCAGAGTTCAACCCAATCTCTATAAGACTTTTTAATTTTTTTAAATATGGGACTAAATCATAATTTGGTTCATCCAATTCGTCATTAGCCTGTGTAATATAATCTATGTAATAAAAACCATCGTCATCTAAAGATAGACAACTCATTATGCTTTCAGTCTCGTCTTCCAACGAATTATGAGGCATCCTAAATTCCTTGCCAATCTCAATAACTTCCTCACTTACAATAATTCTTGGGTTAATCGCTTTTTGGGACTCAAGAATGTAAGCATCCACAAGTGCAGGACCAAAAATGTGATTTTTTGTATGCAACAGTTTACCTACGCTCACGCCTCCTCTGGTCAAATATCCGTTATTTGCAAGTTCAAAGGCAATATGAAGCAAATCAATTAGAGAATAAAACACTTCGCTTGTTTCCTCAATTCTAAATGATATTTCAATAGAATCGGAAAACTGTGTAACCATTTTCGATTTTGAAACGCCACTATCATAATCTATTAAAATTTTATTGGCGATATCAATAATTTGTTTTACGCTCTTTATTTTATCCTCGACATCATTTCCAGAACCATCAACAGTAGAATCAATATGCGATTTAAAACCTAAAATATCTATAAAGCAACAAATACGGTATTCATAATTCATAATGAGAATTTTATTTTATGACTACACTTATCATTTTCTCCAATAATTCTGTTGGTTTTGGCCTTCTATATTTGTCGTCAATTTTGTTATCGAGGTAATGGGCGAAAGAGGCATAGCTCTCACTGATAATATCGTCAACTTGTTGTTGGTTTTTGAAGCGGTGGTTTTTCAAATTTATATTCAAATACTTGGAATGGTATTCCAACAGACAATCTTCAAAAGAAAGTTTACGGGTTTCAAAAAAGTGACTGTTATAAATTAGAGTGTCCATATCTATAATGATAAGACTTCTTACATTTTCTACATTCAAACCCTCTTCATTTAAAATTGTGAGTGCATTTTTAAACCATGCATCAATTAGCTTATTCATTCCTGGCGTATTGAACATTCTGTAATGGACAATTAATATTGGATATATATGTGCTTTTTCAGAGGGTGCGTTTTTATCAAATGAAAGTGATTGGGTCAATATCTCTCTTATGGTGTCTTTAAGTTGTAACACTGCTTTTGACTTGCCTTTTTCATTTTCTACAAAGGTAATTTTAAGCTTTTCCAATACTTCATTATAATTGGTAGATTGCTTTATTTCCTTTCCTAAAAGAACATCTTTTGATTCAAACACAAATATTCTTTTGCCATTGCGCACATAATAATCCGGTGCTCCTTCAAATTCTGCATCCAATTCCTTACCGGACTTTTGTATAAATCTATTACCAAATATCTTCTTCAGTGTTTGATTCAATAAATATTGTTCAGAAAATTCCAAATTTTTAATGCCATAAAGGTTTTTTAACTGTTGGTTTTCCGGAAGCGTGGCATTGATGTCCTTAAAACGAAAATACAAGCCTTTGTAAATCATTTCTACAACAAATAATGGATAGATAATTCTATATTTTCCTTCATCTATTTTATAGAGCGGATAACTTCGAGTTTTGGTAAAATCAAAATCGGTTAACCTTTCATCATCCAGTTTTATATGTTTCTCAATAAACAATGAGAGTTCTTCCTGCTTGTCAGCCTCCAGATGTATTTCAGTTTGAGCCTCTCTTTTTGCGGTTAGCACGGGAAAAACAATACCCAATAATTTATGAAGATACTTCTTGAAATTTGGGACATCATAATAATTATAAAATGCCTTGATTAGATGCTCGCTACCTTTAAATGATTCTAAAAACTCAAAGAAACTGTAGGCTTTCAAAAATTGACAGTAAAACACCTTATTTATTTGGTAGTCTGGAATATCGAAACTGTGCAGATTATTTCCTATGAAAAAATTCGTGAGATTGCCATTAATATCATATTCCTTAAAATTTTGTGCTAAATCCTTACCTCGTTCCGTAATTGTTTTTTGATTGAAAACAGTGTAGGCCTTGAAAAAATTGATTTCAATATCTAAAAATTCCTCTCTGCTATATTCCTTATTATCAAATTCGGCTGGATTATCGTAAACGTACTCAAAATAGGTAAGACTACTCATTGGATATAGGACTTCAAAACTTTCTATATCGAAATCATTTTCCCTTGCAAAAATTACCATCCGTTTATAAACACTATCTGCAAATTGAAAATTGGCTTCTGAAATATATTCTGGCAAAAAGCCTGTAAGACCAGAAAATTTAGAACCGCTATTTTTAATTCCCAATAGAAAAGAACCCATTAACAATCGCATATCCTTGCCTAAATCCTTCAAATAATGGTCTATGGATTTTTGTTCTTCTTCAGGAAAGCAGACCTCGAAAGTTAATGGCATTTTAATTGTTACACCCATATTCTATAAAACATACCTTCATTTCTAACTTTTAATTTAACAATAGATTTTCTACCCACCTTTTCTACCCACTTAAGAAGAACAGACATCCGCAAATAGCGGACACGATGAATTTATTCATTGTTTAAAATTTTAGGTTTAATCTTAATGTATAGTAGAATCCCTATCATAAAGACAGGTGCGCTTAAACGATTAACCTAAAGATGGTGGGCCTCGGGAGTCGAGGGATGAGAGGTAAGAATTGAATTAATTGTTGGGTGGACGATAAATTGGCGGTTTGCTGTTTTGCTTATCATCAATTACATAAAAGCCTTGAAAATCAGTAGTAGGTTTACGATGTTATAAGAGTGTAACTAGGTTGTTTCTTATTACGACATATAACATTGGTTGAAAGACCTACCATATTTCAACTAATTGGCTTTTGATTGAAGCATTTAACCAACATTTTATATAGGTCAGGATGCTTCTTTTTAAGCAAGTCCGGACGTTCAAAAAAATACTCTGAAGCAACCGCAAAGAATTCAGCTTGATTTGTTCCACCATATTTACGAATATCTGAATGGTTATCGTTAATCGCTTCCATTTCTTTATGGATTAAGTTTAACCAAGGTATGGCATATTGATGTTCCATTAGCCGCTCTGGCACACCGTCTGTTCTATCGTCCAACTTATCTATAAGGTGCACAAATTCGTGTATGCCAGTATTGCTTTTATCGGTTGTATTTTTAAAGCCGTGGTACAATGCTTTCTTGGAAAGTATCATCTGTTTCTCGAACCTTCCATTTCCAACTATTCCACCAATATTCCGTGAGTTATCCTTACTGCTAAATTGCATATCTTCATTAAAATTATCAGGATATAAAAGGATGCCACTTAAATTTGTGTAGTGCCATTCCTTGAAGCCAAAAACTGGAATGACGGCACTTGCTGCAATTAAAACCTTATCCAACTCTTCCAGTTCAAACTGCACAGCATCGATATAGACCTCACTTAAAAATAGCATCATTTTTTGCTGAAAAATTAGCTGTGCGTCTTTTGATAGATTTCTATAAAACAGCACATTATCCGTCAATAATTTATGCCAATGTTCTGGAAATGGCTTTACACTATGACGTTTTGCTTTTCTATAAAAATGAACAGCAAAAAGAACAATCACAACCGAAATAAAAATATAAGCCATATTAAAAACGTATTAATCTACAGGTTCGGCCTTAAATCCCACTTTTTGCAAAGTCGCCTTTACATCTTCTTCGGTTACACCATCGCTTTCAATGGTTAGGATTTTATCAGGATTAGAGGTATCTACTTCCCAACTTTCTACACCTTCTTGTTTGTTTAAAAAAGGGGTGACTTTTGATACGCACCCACCACAATTGATATTTGTTTTAAATTTTAAAGTTTTCATAGTATTGAATTTATTTATTATTAAAGTTTTACTCGTTTAAGTCTTAAGCTATTTGCAACTACGGATACACTACTGA
>Ga0070728_10001207_pt1 | contig 40969 bp, 30 predicted proteins | sample tdDd471_FD_66723 | JGI IMG/M metagenome (GOLD analysis project Ga0070728, IMG submission 66723) | Marine sediment microbial communities from the Atlantic coast under amendment with organic carbon and nitrate - tdDd47.1 | ecosystem: Environmental > Aquatic > Marine > Coastal > Sediment | place... | reverse complement strand
GTCGAGCGACTCGTGAGCGGCTTCGCCGAGGCCCGAGCGCGCGTGCTCGGTGCGCGCGACGCGCTCGTTGCCCAGGCGATCGCGGTCGATGCGGCTGCGGGGCGCCCTGCGCCGCTGGCGAGCGCGCCGGTGATCCCGCTCGGGCGGGCGCCGTGCCTTCGCCGGTTGTCGGACGTGCGCCTGCGGTTCGATCCGGCGACGCCCGGCGTTCCGTGGCCCGCGTTGCGCGATGCGGCCGATGGGCTCTTCGCGACCGCCGCGCCTCGCGTCGGATACGCCGAGGCGATCCTCGCGCACGAGCCCGAGCGGTGGATGTTCGACGGGCGGCACCATCGTCTCGTCGCGGTGCACGAGGCGGACGAATCGCTGACCCTGACGTTCGGCCCCGGCTCGTACTTCGCGACCCTCGACTCATGCGAAGTGCTGGCGCACGAGATGGCGGCGCGCCCCGATGCGCCTGGGCTGCGGGATGCGATCGGGCATCCGGGCGCGCTCGCTGCGCGGTCCGCCGGGCTGTCGGCGTGCGCGGTGACGATCGTGGTGCGCGACGACGGGCCCCGGGTGTACCTGGTGCAGCGATCGCATACCGTCGCCGTTGCGCCCGGACTCGCGCACGTCGTTCCCGCCGGCGAGTTTCAGCCGTGGGCGGACCGCGCGTGGGACGACCCGGGAACCTTCCGCATCGAGGCGATGCTCGAGCGCGAGCTGCTCGAAGAGCTCGGCGGCGTGCCGGAGGACCAGGCGGCGCCGGCCTTTCTCGATGCCCTGGTCGCCGGCGGATGCGCCGACGCGTTCACGTGGGGCGTGTTTGCGGACGCGGTGTCCTGGAAGCCCGAGCTCGTCTGCGCGCTCGTGTTCGACGGGTGGCCGTTCGACGATGCGCTCGGCCCGCTGGTCCCGACGTCCGCCGAGGGCACCCTCGTCGGTGGTGTCGACGGCATCCCGTTCGATGACCTGCCGGCGTGGCTCGCGCCGGATTCGGGCCTCGTGCCCACCGCTCGTGCCGCGGTTGCACTCGCGTTGCGCGATCGGGACCGGCTGCTCGCCGGGCGCTGATCGACGCGGTCAGCGGGTCTCGCGCGGGGGCACGACGTCGGCCAGGTCGTCGGCGTGCCAGATGAGCGCCGGGGTCGGCACCCGCTCGCTGCGGTACGCGCCCCAGCCTTCGGGGGTGTCCCACTGCCAGACGCGTTCTGCGTTCTCGTCGACCTCGAGCAGCATCAGGTCCGGGCCGGGCTGTAGCGCGCCGTACGTGATGAGCGTGTTGCCGTTGGCGAGTCGGTCCGCGTCGCCGCGCACGCTCGAGAAGAGCGTCTCGTCGGCGAACTCCCACGCGACCTCGGCGGCGAGCGGCGCGCCTTCGTCGTCGAAGGTCAGCCGGTACTCGACCGCGCGGCTGTATCCGTCGGATCCGCGGCGGTTGTCGAAGATGAGGATCTGGCCGTCCGGCTGCCACTCGGGGGCGTGCTGGCGGTAGAAGTACGCGTCGTCGTCCATCGCAAAGTCGCCCTCGACGCCGAGGGTCCAGACGATCGCGTCGGTGTCGCGGTCGAGCAGGTACACCTGATGCTGCTCGCGGGACGAGATCAGCATCTGCCGCGAGTCCGGGATCGGCTCGATCGCGTTGAGGTGCGACCAGTCCGGGCGCTGCTGCCGCGGCGTGACGTGGTCGCAGATGTTCCACGACCACTCGATCTCGCCGGTGTCGATGTTCACCTCGTTCACGGTGCCCTCGACGGTGCTTTCGGGGCAGTTGTCGCGGGTGAAGCCGAGAAAGAGCATGTGGCTGTCGCCCCAGGGCGACGGGCGCAGTTCGTGGTGGCTGCCGAAGCCGGCCTCCCACCGCACCTCGCCGGACCAGTCGATCACGGCGCCGGGCGGCGTGCGTCGGCGACCACCGGTCAGGATGCCGCCGGGCACCACGTGCAGGTCGAAGCCGTACCGCGCGACCGTCGACCCCTGCCGGCGGTGCAGCCAGCGGTACCGCCCCTCGGCGTCGATCGCGGCGATGACCTCGGGGGCGTCGCCCACCTCGTCACTCAGGTTCACGAACGTCCATCCATCGGCCACCGCGTCGGGCTGGTGCACCGTCGTCGTGGCCTCGGGCAGCCAGCTCGGTGCGGGCCCGACGGTCGCGTCGAGGGTCGCCGCGCCGTCGTCGACACCGTCCGCGACACGCGCGGTCAGCGTGCAGGCCGCGTCGGGCCACAGGCCAATGACGAGCAGTTCGTGGCGATCGGTCGGCACCGGGTGCACATGGGCGACATCCCACGCGCCATCGTCGCAGGTCACGTGAAGGACCGAGGGCGCGGGCGCGTCCGTGCGCCACTGCACGAACCACGAGAGCGGGTTCGTCGGGTTCGGGATCGCGACGAGTCGGTCGACCGCCGTGGCGGGCGTCGGCGCGTCGACGGCATCCACCGTCGTCGCGTCCGCACCGGTGGCGTCGTCACCGCTGTCGGTTGCGTCGACGTCCGGATCCGGAGTGTCGTCGCCGGCATCCGCGGCGGCATCCACCGGCGCGTCCGTGGCGGCATCGCTCGACGCCCCGCGGTCGGGTGCGTCGTCGCCACAGGCCACGAGGCCGCCCAGAGCAGCGAGCAGAGCGAGTCGGCGCATCGGTTCGGTCCGGCGAGAGGTCCCCATGCCCGTGTTGTGGCAGGGTGCGGGTTCGACCGCAAGCGCACGGCCCCGCACGGGTTCGGCGGGGTCTCGGAGTCGGAGTCGGCCGGCGGCGGCTCGGGCGCGAGACGTCACGCCCGTCCGCGGGTCAGGATCCGCGGCTCAGGTACCGCATCGATGCGTCTGCATCCGCCTGGATTCGTGCGGTACGGCGGGCCTTCGGCACCCGGGGGTTGATTCACCCCGGGGGCGTGCCACACTCTGCCGCCGAACCAGCACCCCGCATCGCCATGCAGCGCATCGCTCGCCCCCTCGCTCTCGTCTCGCTCGCCGCCGCTCTCGTCGCCACAGGGTGCAGCGACGACGACACCGGATCGGACGCCACGGACACCGCCGTCGACACCGGGTCGGACGCCGCGGACACCGCCGTCGATACAGATGCCGGCACGGACGTCGGGGACGGGGACGTCGACCTGGACGTCGCCTTCGATACCGACACCACCGGTGCGCCGGTCGAGACGAGCGACCTGCAGATCATCGCCCACCCGACGAATCCGCTCGCGCGCTATGTCGAGTGGACGACCGATCGCCCGGCCGCAGGCCGACTCACGGTGTCCTGCGGCGACGACCTCGAGCTCGACATCGAGACCGAAGCGGCGGAGTTCCGCTCGGTCTTCGTGTCGGGGCTCTACGAAGGCGCGAGCTGCGAGCTGCGCGTCGTGACCGCCGCCGACGACGGGGGGCGTGGCGAAGCGACGGCGACCCTCGACGTGCCCGTCGGCGAGCTCGGTCTGCCCGAGAACACGCTGGTCGCCGCGACCGACGGCGCCTTCGAGCCGGGGTGGACGCTCTTCGGCCTCAACAACGGGTTCGACGGCGAGCCCTTCGTCCTCGCGATGGTCGACGAGCAGGGCCGGTTCCGGTGGATCCACCGCGTCGCGACGGCTCGGTTCGGCACCGACAACGAGGTCGCGCGCCTCGACGACGGCATCCTCATCGCCGGCACCCGGCGTGAGATCCAGCCGCGCATCATCGAGTGGGACGGCGATGTGCGCTGGCAGGAGCCGGTGTACATGCACCACGACGCCCGGTACCTCGGCGACCGCCTCGTGTACCTCGTGCACGAGGACACCTGCGACTGGTCCGAGAAGGGCGGCAGCATCCACGAATGGTCGTTCGAGACCGGCGAGGTCACGTGGCAGTTCGACCTCTGCGAGCACGTGCCCCCGCAGGAGATGTTCGACTGGGCGCACGTGAACACCGTCGAGCCGACGCCGGACGGCGACTACCTGTTGAGCGTGCGCAACATGCACCACGTCTCGTACATCGACCGCGACGAGCGCAGCGTGCGCTGGCGGATGGGCTACGACGGTGATTTCACGTTGCCCGAGGGCCAGGACTGGTTCCTGCGGCAGCACGCCCCCGAGCTGCAGCCGAACGGCAACGTCCTCATCTTCGACAACGGGTTCGTCGACGAGGGGCGGACGTACAGCCGCGCCGTCGAGTACGCGATCGACACCGACACGATGGAAGCCGAGGTCGTCTGGGAGTACCGGCACGACCCGGACATCTTCTCGCCGATTCAGGGCGACGCCGACCGGCTGTCGGGCGGCACCACGCTCGTGACCTTCAGCCAGCGCAGCCGGACCGAGCCGACGCGGCTCGTCGAGGTCGACGCCGAGGGTACGGTGGTGTGGCAGCTCGACATCGGTCTGCCGTGGGGCATCTACCGATCGGACCGGATCGAGGCGCCGCCGCTGATCTTTGCGGTGGAGTAGGCCGATGCGCCGCTTGCCCGTGCTCGCCGGTCTGCTCGTCGTCGCCACTGCGTGCGGCGACGATGGCTCGTCGCCCGCCGCCGACACCGCTGGCGCCGATGCCGGCGTGACGGACGCGGCCGGCGCGGATGCCCTTGTCGACGACGTCGGCGGCTCGGACGCCGGATCGACGGACGCCGACGTGGCGGTCGACGATGCCTCGACGGACGCGGCTGGCGACGCGGCTGGCGATGCCAACGACCCGCCGCCGACCGGCCCCGACCTCGTGGTCGTCACGTTCAACATCAAGGGCGACGACTCGCTCGGGTCCGCGTTCGACGAGGCGACGTCGTGGAACTACGCCATCGACGACGAGGACGACCGTCGCGACCGGGTCGTCGCGACCCTCGATCGCCTGGCCGGTGACCTCGTCTGCCTGCAGGAGGCCCGCCCCGGACCGGTGGAGTACATGCTCGCCGGCGCAGCGATCCCGTACGCCCACCACGGCGAAGAGCGGGGCGGCGAGAACGCGCCGAGCGACATGAACGGGCTGCTGTACCGCACCGACCGCCTGACCCTCGTCGACGGCGGCCACTTCTGGCTCAGCGACACGCCGGACGAGGCCGGCACGACCTTCGAGGCGCGCGACGACGACAACAGCCGGATGGCGTCGTGGGCGAAGTTCGAGGACGCCCTGGGCGGCCAGCAGTTCACTGCGCTGTGCACCCACTGGTCCCTCGACTCCGGCGCCCGACAGAACGCCGCGCGCCTGATCCGCGACCGCCTGCTCGCCCTCGGCAGCGCCGACGCCCCGACCCTCGTGCTTGGCGACCTCAACGCGACGGAAGGCGACCGCGAGGTGCGGATTCTGCGTGGCGAAGAGGACCCGGATGGCGACCTGTACGTGGACGCCTACCGCGCCGTCGTGCCGGATCGAGCGTCGGACGAGCGCACGTACCACGCGTTCGAGGGCATCACCGACGGCTCGCGCATCGACTTCGTGCTTCACGACGACGCGTTCGTCGCGACCGACGCGATCATCGACCGGTGGCGCACCGACCGGGGGTATCCGAGCGACCACTACCCGGTCCGTGTCGTGCTCGAGTGGGCCGAGTCGACCGGCGACTAGGGGCCCGGCTCGGTGCGGCGTGCGCGCCGTTCACTCGTCGACGAGGACGTATCCGCGGGGGAACTGTTCGACGTCGAACCGGTCGGCGCGATAGATGCCGCGCTCGGGGGGCGTGACGACCTCCTGCACGATGTCGCCGTCGGGGGTGACCTCGACGAAGCGCGAGTCGAGGTCGATGTCCTTGCGCCCGAACGTGCCGAGGGTGTTGCCGTTCGGCAGCCGGTCGGCGTCGCCCCACTGGGGGGCGTAGATCTCGTCGGGGTGCTCCCACTCCCACACGACCTCGGCTTCGAGCGTGCTCTCGTCGATCGCGAGCTCGACGAGGCGGCTGAACGGACGCCCGTCCTCGCGCCCGTCGCCGTTGTCGAAGATGAGGATGTTGCCGTTCGGCTGGATCTCCGGCGCGTGCTGACGCCAGATCTGGTCCTCGTCGGGGAGCGCGATGACCGGGATGTCCTCGGGCTCGTAGGCGCGAGGCGGGTGGCCGAGCAGCCACTCGATCTCGTCGGTCTCGACGTTGACCTTGAACAGGCTGTTCTGGTGGCGCGACGAGATGATGACCGCGTTCTCGCCGGGCACCGGCTCAACGGTGTTCAGGTGCGACCAGTCGCGGTACGGCGGCTGGGGTTCGAAGTGCATGCAGTGCCGCCACGTCCAGGTGATCTCGTTCGACGCTCGGTCGACGATCTCGATGGTGTGCGAGGGCTCGTCCTCGCAGTCCGGGTCGACGCCGAGATAGATGAACGTGTTGGCGTCGGGCCAGGGGCGGATGTCGTGGTGCTGGTTGACTTCGCCTTCCCACAGGATGCGGCCATCCCACGTGATGATCGCCGGCTTCAGACCGAGCCAGCCCGAGCCGCCGAGCAGGATCCCCTCATCGAGAATGCGCGCGTCGTTCGCGCTCACGTTGGCCGTGCTGCCCGCGCGCCGGTGGACCCAGCGATACCGCCCCTGCTCGTCGAGCACCGCGAACCTCAGCGGCAGGTCATCGGGGATGCCGGTGATGTCGACGAGGGTCCAGCCCGGCTGCATGGCGTCCGGGTTCGGCGTCGTGACGGTCAGCTCGGGCAGCCCGTCCAGCGTCTCGGTCACGTCCCAGTCGTACGTCGCATCGGCGTCGCGATCGCCGTCGGACACGGTCGCCGAGATGGCACAGCTCGCGCCGGGCCACGCACCCTGCAGGTACACGCTGTGAAAGGTCGCCGCGTCTTCGATGGCGACGTCCACCGTCCACTCGCCGTCGCCACAGTCGAGCGCGACCGTGCCCGTCGTGTCGACCGGGGTGTCGAGCTCGACGTAGGCCGACAGCGGATTGCCGGGGTCGGGGACCACGGTCATCGACACCTCGAGGGGCGCGTCGACGTCGGCGTCCGGTGCCGCGTCGGTGTCCGGTGCGGGGTCCGTGGCGGTGTCGCCCGCGGTGTCCTGCGCGGCGTCCGTCGCGTCGATCGTCGCATCGACCCCGCCGTCCCCGGCCGACCCGCTGCCGTCGTCGGACGAGCATCCGGCGGGGATGCACAGAGCGAGGGCGAGCCCGAGGGCGCGGTTCGTCGAGGGGGCGGGGATCAGGCGGCGTCGCATGGTCAGCGTCGGGGACCGGGGGCGGCGCGGAGTGTAGGGCGTCCCCTCGTCGAGATCGAGGGCGCGGATCCCCGGGGCCCGTCGCCGGTTCACGAGCCCAGGCGCCCGCTGGGCCTCAGGGGGTCGCGCCGCGGACCTCGGCCAGCACCCGGCGCAGCTCGTCGTTCGAGAACGGCTTGCGCAGCAGGGTGCCCCCGGTCGTCCGCGCGCGCAGGTCCTCGGCGTCGCGTCCGGCGTCACCGGTCATGAACACGACGCGTCCGTGCAACCCGCGATGCTGCCCCATCAGGTGGCGCATAAGGGCCGTGCCGTCGTCGCTGCCGAGCTTCACGTCGCACAGGACGACGTCGAAGCGCACGCCGGGGGCGGCCATCACGCCGCGGGCCTGGTCCGCGGACTCCGCCGTGCGCGTGACCCATCCGTCGGCGGCAAGCACCCGCGACAGGGACTTCAGCACGAGGGGTTCGTCGTCGACGACGAGGATGCGTGGGCGCTCGTCGTCCCGATCCCGCGCTGGGCATTCCTGCAATGGCAACCGTACCTCGGCGACCGTGCCCCCGCCGTCGCGGGGGGCGAGCGTGATCGTACCGCCCATGCCCGAGATCCAGGTGCGCGACAGCGAGAGGCCGAGCCCCGTGCCGCCGTTCGAGCGCCGGGTCGAAAAGAACGGCTCGAACGCCCGCTCGACGTCCCCCGCGCCGATGCCCACGCCCCGATCGAGCACGCGGACGCGTAGGCAAGCGTCCGCAATGTCGCCGACGACCTCGATCGGGTCGTTCGCCCCGCGATCGAGCTGTGCGTACGCTGCGTTGGACACGAGGTTCTCGAGCACCAGGCGCATGCGGGTCGGGTCGCAGAGGACCGGCTCGTTGCGGGTCTGATCCGTCGTGACGGCGGTCACCCCGCGCGTCGTCGCCGTGCGCTGGACCGTGTCGACGAGCGACGCGAAGTCGACGGACTCTGGGGTCTCGCCGACCGAGGTGAAGTCACGAAGGCTGTTGACCAGCGTGCGGATGCGCGCGAGCCCGTCGCGCGCGTCGCCGATCGCGTCGAGCAGGTCCGGGTCCGAAGATGTCGCGACCTGCTCGGCGACGAAGTCGAGGCTCGTCGCGATCCACGCGGCCGGGTTGTTGATCTCGTGCGCGAGTCCGGCCGCCATCGAGCCGAGGGTCGCGAGCTGCTCGTCGAGAGCTGCTCGGCGACGCAGCTCCATCTCGTCGGTGATGTCGCGAAACACCCCGAAGAGCGTGTCGCCGGCTTCGTCGACCATGCCCCGTGACGACACCTGGCGGATCTCGCCATCCGCGCGGACGATGCGAGCGGTGAGGGTGAACGTGCCGCGATCGCGGATGGCTTCTTCGACGACACGGGCGACCCGCGCCCGGTCATCCGGGTGATAGAAGTCGATGGCGGCCTGCAGATCCGGGCTCGTGCCGGTCGGATCGAGGCCGTGGATCGAGAGGACCTCGGGGGACCATCGCGTCGTCATCGTGCCGAGGTCGACGCGCCAGGTGCCGACCCCCGCGAGGCGCTCGGCGGCTTCGATGAGACGCAGGCGCTCGGTCATCGCGAGCAGGCGCTCGTGGTCCGACGACACGTCCCGGGTCGTCGAATAGATGAGCCCGTCCTCGTGGCGGTACGCGTTCCACTGCAGCCACCGCCATGAGCCGTCCTTGTGGCGGTACCGGTTGGTGAACCCGACGACCCGTGCCGAGACCTCGCCAAGCAGGCTCGCGAAGACCTCGGTGGTGGCATCGGCGTCGTCCGGGTGCACCCAGGTGAGAAAGGGCACCGACAGGAGCTCCTCGATGCTGTGCCCCAGCGCGTCGGCCCAGCCGTCGCTCATCCACGTGAACCGACCGTCGGCGCGCGCGATGCTGAACAGGTCGCCCGAGGTCTCGAGCAGGGCCAGCAGATCGGGGCTCGTGGGTGCAGACATCGCGCATTCCGTGGGTGTACGGGTGACCGCATCGCCCGCGGCGTGGGGCGATGTGCACCCGCTCCCTGCGGGTGTCCCGGACCATGATTCACATGGAAACAAGAAGATGCGCTCTTTGTGTGCCTTGCGCAATAGCCCCATGCGCGAGCCTGGCGGATCCCGCACGTTCGGCGTACGGTGGACGTACGGCCCATCCCCCGATGGACTCGCCCCGGAGCCTGCATGCGCGACATCCGAATCTGGATCCCGTTTCTCGTGATCGTGGCCGCCTCGGTCGTGCCGCAGCTTCGGTCGTCGGTGCAGGCCCAGTCGCAGGGTGCACCGAACACGCACACAGGCACGGTCGAGACGATCGAGCTGTACCAGACGCGCGAGGAGGCCGAGGCCGAGGCGCGGTCGATGGCGCAGAGCGAGGCGGACGACGCGTGCGAGCGCCTGCGTGACGGGGACACGATCGAGGCGGGCGTCGACTCGCGGATGAACTGCATCGACATCACGAGCTTCTGCGGCGGTGTCCGCTACAAGTGCGAGGCGATCTGGTACGCGCAGTGTTCCGGGTCCGCGCCGAGCTCCGGCGGCACTGCGGTGCCTGCCGGCGACAGCGCGGCCGGCGGTGCGACTCCGGCGGGCGACTCGGCCGCTGCGGCCCCGGCCGGCGAAGGCACGACCGCGGCCCCGACCGCCGGCAGCGGCGAACCGTCTGAGTGACGCGGGCAGTCCGCCGCGCGCGTGATCGCGCGGCGAGCCGCCCTCTGGGTCAGCTGGCCTGGAGGCCGAGAAGCACGGGCGCGCCGTTCTCGAACCCGCACCGGGTCGGCGTCTGCTCGGGCGGCTGCCCCGCGACCGCCCACAGCTCGCCAGCGGCGACCGACGTCGCGCAGGCGCCGCAGGTCGCGACGCCGTGCTCCTGACCCGGTTTCGGCGGATCGGACACGTCGTGGAGCCGGCGCCACAGGTCGGCGAGGTCCGTCGGCGCAGCGGCCGCGAGGCTCTCGCCCATGCGCCCGAAGCGGATGCGCGTCGTGCTCGTCGGCGACTCGCGCGACACCTCGGCGATGTGCGGGTTCAGGCAGTGGTTCGTGTGGTGATACGACCGGTTCGGGTCGTCGAGCAGCACCGCTGCACGGGTCCCGGACGTCTCGAGGGCGAGCGCTTCGTCCGCGTCGACGACGACGTAGTGGTGGCCGGATCCGATCGGCGCCGCGCGCAGCACCTCGAACGCCGCCCGGGCCGTCGTCTCGCGCAGCATCCGCCGGATCAGCGACGGCCACACGACGCCGATGCGGGCGTCGTTGCTGAGCAGGTTGTTGATCGCGACGCCGACGCCGGCGGCGTTCATCCCCGCCATGCCGACGCACCCAGTGATGCTGTACATCCACGCCGCCGGTGCCGCCCCGCGCGCTGGGATGCCGAGCAGCGAGACGAAGCGGTGCGCCGACCAGTGTGTGTCCCAGGTCTGCGCGAGCAGCCGACCGTCGCCGGGCGCGGTCACCACGGTGCATCCGTCATCGCTGCTGACGAGATCGAGCCCGTCCGAGGTCTCGGGGCGAGCGTCGGCGTGGATGTCCCGCAGGTCGGTGTAGTGGTTCAGCAGCACCACGTCTTCGACCGGCATCGCGGCGCCCTCGGCGATGCCGCGGAGCTCTTCGGCGGCGTCCGGATCGAACGCCTCGAGCAGCGGCATGTGCTTCGCCGCCACGCCCCGCAGGGCGTCGCGCGCGCCGTCGAACTGCCAGTTCGGGCGAATGAGGGTGAGGTGGGTGCGGATCTCGGCGAGCTCGTGGCACAGGTCGCGCCACGTCTCGCCATGGACGCGCCCCTGCTCAAAGGGCGAGGCGTCCGGCAGGATGAGGTTTCGTACGACGGATTCGGTCAACGTCCGAGGTGGGTCGCGAGTTCGTGAAGCGGGGCAAGGCTGTCGATCGCCACGTCGAGTGGCGGCGCGACGCCGAACGCCCCGTGGGCAAACGGTCGCAGGTGCACGCAGAGCTCCTGGGCGGCGGCGGCGAACCGGGCGGGGTCTTCGGGGGTGAGCACCCGGTACAGCCCGCGTCCGGTGCTCGTGACGCCGTGGGCCGCGAGGGCGTCCATCGCGCCGTCCATCGCGTCGATGGCGGCGGTGAGGTCGAGCGAGCGCGCGGCGCGCAGGGTGTGGTGCAGGCGCACCATGCTGAGCTCGTCGCCGTCCCAGGTCGAGACGAAGGTGAGCGGCTTGCCGACGAAGAGCCGCGGCGACACGTGCATGAAGCCGGTCTGCCCGCCGGCCCACCACGCGAGCACGTCCGGACGCGCCGGCGCGGTGCTGACGGCGAAGGGCCCGAGGCCCGTCCGCCACACCGTCGACGCGGTCTCGATGGCGACGATCGGCACGCCGGTGTGGGCGCGCCACGCGTCGAGGGCGTGCCAGGCGTCGGCGTCGAGGGCACGACCGGTGCGCTCCTGCAGGGGTTCGACGACGAGGGCGAGCACCTGATCGGCGCCACCGGTGGCTTCGACGGCGGCGTCGAGCGCGGCGATCGTGGCTTCGATGCCATCGGCGGGGTGGGGCACGCGCGGCCAGTCGAACCAGGGTTCGCCGGCGCGATGGACCTTCGGGTCACTCACCGAGCGAGCGGCCGCGGTCGTGTGCCCGACGTACCCGCCGTCGAGCCCGATCACGATGCGGCCCGCTTTGCGGTGGTACTTCATGAGGCGTACCGACTTGTCGAGCAGCTCGTCGCGGCACGAGGTCAGGTACATGTGCGGCAGGTCCGGGGCGAGCGCGCCGACGAACTCGGTCGCACGCACGATCGCCGGCGTGATGTAGTTGCAGATCGTGACCTTGGTGATCGCCGGACCGGCAAGGGTGCCGTCGGCTTCACGGGCCCGCAGGCTCGCCGGCGGCAGGCTCAGCGGCGTCGCGATGCCGTCGTCGAGCCGCATCGACGGTTCGATGGTCGCGGCGGCGCTCGGCGCCAGCGGGCCGATGGGCAGGCGGTAGTACATCGCGTGCCCGGCGCCGCCGTAGTCGTTGTCGGTGATCTCGACGACGTGGGCGCCGAACCGGGTGTTCAGGCGCACCATCGGGTCGGTGTGCCCGACGCGGTTGCGGCCTGCCATCCACCGGTACCGGGGCGCGCCGTCCTCGCGCTCCCGGCGCGCGGCGGCGCGGATCTGCTCGGCCTTCAGGGCGCGCCCGAGTCCATGACCGTGCAGGTCCGGGTCAACGGTGAGCGCCAGCGAGTAGAGCGTGTTGCCGGTGCCGAGGTTCGGGTCCGACTTCGGGCCCATGAGGTGGCCGACGTGTTCGAGCGGGCAGGCGAGCGCGCTGCCGACGAACACCCAGCCGTCGTCGGTCTGCTGCTCGGCGACGATGGCGACGCCGCCGTCCTCGAAGGCAAGGGCGAGCTTCTTGCGCGGGTCGCGGCGGACCGGCTCGTAGACCCGCGCCTCGAGCGCGACGACCGCGTCGAGGGTCGATTCGGCCTCGTGAGGCTCGATCTCTCGCACGCGGAAGTTCGGCGCGAGGGTGCGCAGCGGGCCGGCGGGCTTGTGGTTCGGGTCGTCCTGCCAGGCCGGCGGCTTGTGGCCGGGGTTGGCGTCGAGCCATGCGAGGCTGCGCCGCACGGCTTCGAAGAGCCGGTCGATCTCGGTGGCGTCGAAGGCCGTCGACAGGCGGTACCGGACGGTGCGCTGGCCCGCGGCGAACACGATGGCGCCGCGCCAGAACCGCTGCGGGATGTACCGCAGCAGGGTGTCGGTGTCGGGCAGGTCAAAGGCAAATGCGAATCCGAGCCCGCGCGGGTTGGACACGAGGTGCGGATACTGGCGCGCGATCCGCTCGAGGTGTGGGCGCCACAGGCTCTGCACCCGCCGCGCCTCGTCGGGCGTGCGGGCGAGCTCGGCGTGCAGGCGCCCGCGCACCATCGACGCGGGGTGCGAGGCGGTGGGCTCCGGGTCGTCCCAGCAGCTCATGACCACGCCGACCTGGGCGCGCTTGGCGAACACGACGCAGTCCGGGCGATCCGGGGCGCCGTCGGCGTCGACGAGCCCGAAGAGCTCGAACCACGCGAACGGTCCACCGAGCCCGAAGCCGACCTGCACCTCGTCGAAGATGAGCGGCACGTCGTGGCGGCGGGTCAGTACGCGCAGGCCGCGATAGAACCGCGCGGTGGCGTACCGGTCGCCGCCCTCGGACTGCATCGGTTCGATGACGACGGCGGTGTGCGGCTCGGCGTCGAGCGCCTCGTGGACCGCGACCAGGGCGGCGACGTCGGCGTCGAGGGACGGATCCCCGCGGAAACTGGCCGCGAAGGTCGTGAGGTCGCCGGTCGCGAGGTGCTTCAAGAAGCCGTCGGGATCCCGCGGCTCCGGCGCACCGGCGTTCGCCCGCAGGGGGTAGGGCGCGAAGGTGCACTCGTAGCCGGCCAGCTCGAAGGGCCCGCGCTTCACCGGGTTGTACGTCGCGTGCAGCGCCAGCAGGGTCCGGCCGTGAAAGCCCCCCTCGAAGGCGAGGACGCGGCGGGTGCCGGGGCGGTGCAGCGCACACAGCGCGAGCGCCTTCTCGTTCGCTTCGGCACCGCTGTTGGTGAACGTGACGTGCGGCAGCCCGGGCACGAGCTCGCGCAGGGTGTCGGCGAAGGCGTGGGCGGCGGGGTGGTCGACCACGGACGTGTCGGGCGAGCGCAGGGCCGTGTCGCCAAATCCGCCGGTCGCCCAGGCGTCTGCGGCGTCATCGTGGGCGAACCCGCCGGACACGGTGGCGGTCTGGCTCATGCCGTCGAGCACGCTCATCGGCTGCTCGTCGACGGACACGAACCACGGGCCCGAGGACCGCAGGTGGTCGTACACGCCCGGCTTCTTCTCGCGCGCGATCCGGTCCCCGGCATAGAAGCGCTCGAGCCAGTGCTCGGACGTCGGCAGCTCGCCGTCGCGGGGGACGGACACGCGAAGGGGACGCGGCTGCGACGTCAGACGCCGCGCGGCCTCGGCCTCTTCTTCGGCGAGGTGGCGGGCGGCGAGGGCGTCGAGGTCGACCGGGGGCAGGTGGTCGACGAGCTTGTCGTGGGCGACGACGTTGCCCGCCGCCTTCTGGATGACGGCCACGGGGTACGACACGTTGCGCGCCGCGAAGGCGCCCGCCGGGCGGAAGTTGCCGCTGTGCCCGACTCCGCCGAACGGCAGCCGCGGGCTGGCCTGGTTCGTCGTGCGGTTGCGGTTCCAGATCCCGCAGTGCACCGAGCGGTACAGGTGCTCGAACACGTCGTCGTCGCGGGTGTACACGGCGTTGGCGAGGCCGTACGGCGAGCTGCGCAGGATCTCGACGGCTTCGTCGACGTCGCCGAACGCCTGCACGGCGAGGTTCGGGCCAAACACCTCGAGGTTCGAGTAGCCGTCGATGAACTGGCCGTCGGGCACGCGATAGAGGCTGGCGCGGGCGTAGCTGCCGGCGCCGAACCGCTCGTGGGGCACGATGACCTCGGCGCCGCCGTCGCGGGCGGTCTTCAGCGAGGCTTCGTAGCCCTCGAGCGCGGCGTCCGACGCCAGCGGACCGGCGAAGCTGGCCGGGTCACGCGGGTCGCCGAAATGCAGCGACTCGACGGCGGGTCGCAGCGCGGCGACCAGCGCATCGGCGACGTCCCGGTGGACGAGGACCCGGTCGGTGCACGTGCACCGCTGGCCCGTCGTGAGGTACGCGCCGACCAGCAGGTCGTGGACGACCTGGCGCAGGTCGGCGTCGGGCATGACGACGACGGTGTTCTTGCCACCCATCTCGAGGGCGACGAGGACCTCGGGGCGATCGAGGGTCGCCGACAGGATTCGGCGGCCGGTCGGCCACGATCCCGTGAACGCGAGCGCGCGCACGTGGGGGTTGTTCGTCAGCGCGGCACCGGCAGCGCCGCCACCCTGCACGAGGTTGAACACGCCGTCGGGCAGACCGGCAGCTGCGGCGGCCTCGGCGTAGAGCTGGCCGGACAGCGGCGCGACCTCGCTCGGCTTGATCACAACGGCGTTGCCCATGAGCAGCGCGGGCACGACGTGAGCGTGGCAGAGGTGCAGCGGGAAGTTGTACGGGCCGATGACGCCGACGACGCCGTGGGCGTGGTACCGCAGCGTCTCGGTGGGGTGGCCGGGCACGGTCTGCGACTGCAGGTCGGACCGGATCTGGCCGAGGACGCCGGCGAAGCGGGAGATCAGCGCGCCGACCTCGATGTTCGCCTCGGCGTGCACCTTGCCGACCTCGTCGCAGATCGCGTCGGCCAGGGCGGCGCGGCGCTCGGTGAGGGCGTCGCGAAACCGGGTCAGGGCGTCGAAGCGTTCGTCGAGGCTGCGGCGCCCCCACGCCGGGGCAGCGGCGGCGGCGGCCTCGCAGGCGGCGTCGATGCCGTCGGGGGACCACGGCGTCTCGAAGACCGTGGCGCCCGTGGCCGGGTTCGTCGAGACGAGGGTCTCGCCCGTGGCGGGTACGAAGGTGCCTGCGATGAAGTCGCCGAGTGCGTCCGACATGGTCGTCCTCATGGGGAATCCGAGCGCGCACGATGCGCACGAGGGTCGTGTAACACGGCGCGCCGGCCGGTGGGAGGGACCGGCTGTGACGCGCCGGGTCGACGGGGCTCCGAGGCGCGTCTCAGAATACGCTATGCGCAAAGAACACTTTTCTCGATCTCGGAGGTCGGGTACGTCACTCCGCCATATCTCATCGACGAATGCGTCCATCGGGCCTCTGACACCCGAGCCGGCGCCCCGTCGAGAACCCCGGACTGCCCTCGAATACGAATACGGGGCGTCCATCGATCCCTGGAGCGCATCGTGAAGATGACCCTGACCCGACGGCTGATGGTGCTGGCTGCGGCTTCGAGCCTCGCGCTCGCCGCGTGTGGCGACGACGACGACAACGGTGGCGGCGGTGAGACCGACACCGGCATCGACGCGACCGACGCGGGCGGCGGCGACACCGGCGGCGACGACACCGGCACCGACGCGGGTGGCGAGGACACCGGCGGCGAGGACACCGGCGGTGAGGACACCGGCGGCGAGGACACCGGCGGCGAGGACACCGGCGGTGAGGACACCGGCGGCGAAGACGCTGGCGACACGACCGCGCCCGAGATCACCGGGATCACGATCACGCAGAACCCGAACAACGTGCTCAGCGCGTTCGTCGAGGTCACCACGGACGAGGTCGCTGACCTCGTGATGACCGTGACCGACCCCGACGGCGAGGTCGTGTTCGAGGCGATGGCCGAGGACACCGACACGTTCGAGTTCTTCGCGATGGGCATGGTCGCCGAGACCGAGCACACCGTGACGATCGCCGCGACGGACGCCGCGGGCAACGAGGGGCAGGACAGCGACACGTACACGTCGGGCGCCCTGCCGGACGACCTGCCGCCTTTCGAGGTCACGGTCACCGACGCCGACGCCATGAACGGCGAGTACACGCTGTTCAACACCTTCCAGTGGGGCGACGCCGGCCCGAACGGTGAGTACGGGTTCCTCGGCATCGTGAACGCCGAAGGCGACCTCGTGTGGTACTACCGCACGACCGAGGAGCGCTGCGACGAGCACCGTGTCACCGACGACGGCCGCATCATCTACGTCGCCAACGACACGTACATGGTCGAGATCGACTGGACCGGCGAAGAGCTCGGCCGGGTCAGCGGCGTCGACATGGGCATCGAGTCGATCCACCACGAGGTGTACCCGCTCGAGAACGGCAACTGGCTGACCCTCGGCAGCGAGTGGCGCGAGATTGAAGGGTTCACGAACCCGGACGATCCGGAAGGTGACACCATCTCGCGCAACGTCGTGGCCGACCGCCTGGTCGAGTTCAACTTCGCCACCGGCGAGGTCGTGAACGAGATCACGCTCTTCGACGTGTGGGACCCGCTGACCGAGGTGACCGGGCTCAGCACGAACGGCTTCTGGAACAACCACTACGCCGAGTACTTCGAGCTCGAGGCCACCGCGGACTGGACGCACGGCAACGCGATCGTCTGGGACGCGGAGAACGAGTCGGTCATCGTCTCGCTGCGCCACATGAACACGCTGCTGAACATCTCGTGGCCCGACGGCGAGATCGTCTGGGAGTACGGCCCGTTCGGTGACGTCGCGCTCGCCGAGGGCACGCAGTACCCCTACGGCTCGCACGCCCCCGAGATCGGCGAAGATGGCGAGATCCTCTTCTTCGACAACGGCAACCAGCGCCCGTCGGAGACCTTCTACTCGCGTCTGGTCAAGTTCACGATCACGGACATCGACGGCACCCTGACCGCCACCGAGACCTGGGAGTACCGTCCCGAGGGCGCCATCGCGCCGTTCCTCGGCGACGCCGACGACCTCGGCACGACCGTGCTCGGCAACTTCGGCGGCAGCGTCGGCCGGCTCGGCAACTTCGCGCTGCCCGACATCAAGAAGTTCGGCTGGATCGTCGAGGTCACCGACACCGAGGATCCGCAGATCGTGTGGGAGCTCTTCGTCGGTGACCGCGCCGACGAGGACTTCTCGAGCTGGTCGGTCTACCGCGCGCAGCGCCTCGACCACCTCGGCATGCCGATGATGATGGACAGCGGCGACGAGTGATCGCGCCGGGTCGCAGCTGCGGCCCTGTCCTGTGACGAGGCGCTCGTGGATTCCGCGGGCGCCTCGTTCGCTTCGTGCGCGGTGACTTGCCGCCGATCGCGAGGCTCGTCAGGTTGAACCCGTCCGGTTGAAGAACCGGTCCCTGGCGACTACTCCTTCGCCGTCCGAATCGAATCCCCAGCGGTTCACGCCCCATCGGGCCCGTGCCGCACCCTGCATCCCCCGGGAGACTCCCATGAAGAGGCAGCTGACCCGCCGCCTGCTCACCCTGACCGCGGCCGCCAGCCTCGCGCTGGCCGCCTGCGGCGACGACGACTCCGACGATGGTGGCGGTGAGACCGACGCCGGCATGACCGACACCGGCGGCGGTGAAGACACCGGCGGCACGGATGACACCGGCGGCACGGACGACACCGGCGGTGGTGACGACACGGGCATGACGGACGGCGGTGGCGGCGAAGACACCGGCGGCACCGAAGACGTCGGGCCGGCGGACGACACCCCGCCGCGGCTGCGCAGCGTGCGCATCGTGATCGACGGCGAGTACTCCACCGAGGTCGACCTCGACGCCGAGCGCTCGGTCACCCTGCCGATCGCTCAGGAAGCGGAGCTCGTCGTGTTCGCGTCCGACGAGACGTCGGACGTCGAGAACCTGACGGTTACCCTCGTCGACACCCGCACCGACATGCCGATCGAGGCCACCGGTGGCGTCGACTCGGGGCTGTGGAAGCTCGACTTCGAGATCGCGGCCGGCGTGACCCTTCGCGTCGACGTCGCCGACGAGGCCGGCAACGTCTCGCAGTCCGAGGGCACCCTCGACCTGCCGACCGCCGAAGAGGCGCTCATCGGCGACTGGGAGCTGCGGACGTACGACACCGAGTCGACGATCATCGCCCGCGGCGACGAGACCTGGAGCGAGGACGGCACGTGGGAGCGCGAGGAGCGCGACGGCCGCGGGACCTCGTCCGGCACGTTCAGCTTCACCGATGACGGAATGCTCGACGTCGTCCGGTCCGTGGACGCCGGCGTCGAGATGGACCCCGGCATGCGGATGCTCTCGACCCCGTGGATCGACGACATCTACTTCGTCGCGTCCGTGTTCGAGCGGACCGCGGAAGGCGACGACCGGATCGACGGGACGTGGGAGCGGACCTGGATCGAGGGCCCGGAAGACGGCTCGGCGGACGTCACCGTGCGTCACGTCCTCACGCTGAACGGCGACGACACGTACCTCGAGGAGCGGTACGAGGGCGATGCCGTCGTTCGCACCGTCGCCGGCACGTGGTCGCTGGTCGAGAACGAGGACTACGCCGACGCGTTCGGCGACTTCCTCGTGCGCACCGCCTCGGAGCTCAACGGCGAGGAGATCCTCGGCGCCGAGCCGGGCGTGGACCTCATCCGCGTGCGCGCCGGGCGCCTGCTGCTGGATCCCGCGCTGCGCGTCGAAGGCTCCTGAGCCCGACGGCCGATCGGCCCGAACACTGCGGGGCCCCCTGCGTCGACCGACGTGGCGGGCCCCGCGCTCGTTCGTGCGGGCCGCGTCGAGCGTCCGCCGTCCCGCGACGGCGGCAACGCGGTCAGCCGCCGCTCGACCCGTTGCCGGCGAGGTCGGCGGGGGCATCGACCCAGGTGACGCAGGCGTCCAGCGGCCCTCGCCGCGCCTCGGGCCACTCGATGTCGGTGTGGCCGACATAGAACAGGCCGAGCGCGCGGTCGTCGGGGCCCAGCTCGAAGAACGAGTTCATCACGCCGGAGTACAGGAACGCGGGAGACGACCACTTCGCCCCGAGCCCGTGGGCGGTCGCCAGCAGGTGCATGTTCTGCACGGCACAGGCGACGGCCTCGATCTCTTCGACCTCGGGCACGCGGGCTTCGGGGTCACGGGCCATCCCGATCGAGATCGTCGCCGCCGCGATCCGCGGGACGGTGCGCAGCTTGTCGACCTTCTTCTGCTTGAACGCGTCCGGCGGAGTCACCTGCGTGTACGCCTCGGCGAGGGCGTCGCCGAGGGCCGCGCGGGCGTCGCCGCGGTACACGCGAAACCGCCACGGCTCGGTGTGCTTGTGGTTCGGCGCCATGTGCGCGGCGGCGAGCAGATCCTGCAGCACCGCGTCGCTCACCGGGGCATCGGTGAAGCACTTCGGGTTGATCGTGCGGCGGCGGTGGATGACCGCGCGGATGGTGTCGACGGACATGGGGGCTCCGGTTCGGTGCGCTGGATCTGTCGGCCTTCCGCCGGGCGAACGCAACCCTCGATGGGCTGGACCCGTCCGCTCGATCGTGGTCGGATCGGCTCCATGACGCGTCGACGCCCGGTTCGGGCCGCCATCGCATTCGCGGCCGCTGGCTCGCTCGGCACCTTCCTGTCGGGGGCCGGACGCGCGGTGCTGCTGCGCATGATGGCGCACAACGCGGCCGTCGCGGACGGCGCCCCCGACGACGACCGACGGTACCTGCGTCCGGACTGGGGGCGCATCGTCGTGGACGCGGTCGGCGGCGCCTCCGCGGGTGCGATCTGCGCCACCCAGGTCGTCCGAGCGCTCTACGATCCGTCGTACCTCGGCGTCGGGTTCCACCACGACACCGACGGGACGATGAGCGGCGACTGGGTGCACCGCATCCACTTCGAGACGCTCGCCAACCGGGGCCTCGAGCGCGCGGCGGCCGGGCCGATCGAAGGGCCGGGGTGGACGTTCTTGAGCGCCGCCCGGATGTACGAGCTGCTGCGGGCGTCGGTCACCCCGTCGAGCCCGGTGGGCGCGGCGCCGGGTGCGTCGCTTCTCGACGATTCGGGCATTGTGGCGGTGGGCATGATGCTCACCGACCTGCTCGGTTTCTCGGACCCCGCCGAGTTCGCCATCGACGATGTCCTCGGCCATCCGTCGTTCGGGTGTGCGCCGCCGACCCCGTCCCGGGTCGCCAGTGTGCGCGACCGTGAGGTGCGCGACCTCGGAGGCACCGGGCACGGTGAAGTGCGGCGGCTGATGGTCGTGCGCGATGACGAGGGTGCCGAGGTCGTGCGTCGCTTTCTGACCGAGACGCGGCGCCGCGGGCGCGCGCGGGCGTTGCACATCGACCGCGAGGCGATGTCGCGGCTCGCCGCTCTGGCCATCGCGTCGGCGTCGTTGCCGGTCGGTGTGGGCCCCGTCGCGCTGACCGACCGCGCCGCCGACGTCGAGCGCGTCTATCGGCGCCTGTACCTCGACGGCGGGCTGGTGAACGACAAGCCGGTGTCGCCCGCGCTGCAGCTCGCCCGATGGCACGACATGGTGCGGCTGCTGCGCCGCCGCGATGCGGACGGGTCGTTCAGCGTCGAGGCGATCCGCGAAGAGCTCGTGTACGACCGCGTGCTCTTCTTCGTCGACGCCTTCCCCGACCGCGCGGCGGACGAGTGGGTCGTCGCCCAGCCGGGCAGCCTCTTCGACGAGCAGCGCGTGCTCGCGCTCAGCGACGCCGCGCTGCGGGACCGCGAAGACCGCATCGACCGGTCGCTCGACTACCCGTACAGCGGCGTCGACGCGTTTCTGCAGTCGGTGCTCACGAGCCTGCGCGCCCGAGATCTGCGTGAGATCGCCGAGACGAATGCCCGCCTGCGCGCCCGCGAGCGATACATCGACCGCCTGTGCGAACGCGGTGGCGCCGGCGGCGAGAGCGGCCCGATCATGACGGTGGAGCGTGCGATGGCCTGCGCGGCGGTGCTCGGACGCCCCGGAGGCCCTCGCCTCGACGAAGACGCCCTGCGACGGGTGAGCGCGCTGGTCGCCGAGACCGACGGCTTCTCGCACCTCGACGGGCGGCGCTCGGTGCGCATCGTGCCGGTCTTCGCGCCAGCGAACCTCGAGAGCGTCTTCGCCGGGGAGGGGATGTACGCCCTCGGCGGCCTGCTCTCGGTCGACGCGCGGCGGCACGACGCCGGCGTCGGCGAGCAGGTCGCGCACCACGTGATGGATGCGCTCGGCCGAGACGTCGACCCGGTGACGATGCCCGAGGCGCCGGAGTCCGCGCTGCCCGACGACGCCACGCCGGTGGTCGACCGGATCCGCGAGCTCGCCCGCGCGACGATCGACGGGCAGCGGGTCTCGAGCCCGGTGCTCAAGTGGTTCGGCAAGCTGCCCCTCGGGTTCGACCCGGTGCGACGGGCGGTGACGTCGCGCATCAATGGGCTGGTCCGCGGCTCGCCGCCCCCGGTCGAGCCGCGCCAGCGGGCGGGTTCGGTGCCCGACGACGAGTCGGTGGACGACGCCGAACCGACGACCGACGCGCCGGATCCGTCCGGTCCTTGAGCCCCGGCGGTCGGTCGACGACGATGCGCCAGCGGATGCGTCCGCCGCCCCTCGCCCCGACCGCACGATGTCGAGTACGCCCGCGCCGGCCCGATCGATCCCCGTCCAGCGCCGAGAGATCTTCGGCTGGGCGATGTTCGACTTCGCCAACTCGAGCTACACGACGGTCGTCATCTCGTTCGTGTACTCGGCGTTCTTCGTCGGGTGGATCGTCCCCCACGACGCGGCGATGCGGGACTCCTGGTGGTCGCTGGCGATCGTCGCCTCGATGATCGTCACCCTGCTCGTCTCGCCGCTGGCCGGCGCGATCTGCGACTACAGCGGGCGCAAGAAGCGGTGGCTCTTCGGCACGACGGTCGTGTGTGCGCTGTCGACCGCGGCGCTCGCCCTGACCGGGCCCGGTGACATCGCGCTCGCCGTCGCCCTCGTCATCGTCTCGAACAGCGCCTTCATGCTCAGCGAGACGTTCTGCGGCAGCTTCCTGCCCGACCTCGCCGACGAGGACTCCATGGCGACGGTGTCCGGCATCGGCTGGGGCATCGGCTACTTCGGGGGCCTTGCGTCGATGATCCTCGTGGCCGTGATGATCGTCGGGGCGAAGCCCGAGGAGGCCGCGCTCGCTGCGATGATCGACAGCCCCGGGCTCTTCGCCGGGGTCGCCGCGTTGCCGTCGACCCTCGTGGCCGAGATCGACGGATTCGTCGGGCGCAATCAGCTCGGCATGATCGTCGTCGGCGCGTTCTTCTTCGTCGCCGCGATCCCGACCTTCGTGCTCGTACGCGAGCGGGGGCGCCCGGCGCCGGGGTTCGAGCGCGCCTCGTTCGGTACGCTCTTTCGCGCGGGCATGGACGAGATGCGGCGGTCCGCAGAGACCGCCCGGGAGCACCCCGCGCTCTTTCGGTTCCTCATCGCGTTCACGGTGTACATGGCCGGGCTCTCGGCCATCGTGAAGTTCGTCGGCATCTATGCCAGCGAAGAGGTGCGCCTGTCGGGCGGGCTCATGATCCTGCTCTTCCTGGTGCTGCAGGTCAGCGCGGCGATCGGCGCCCTCGGGTTCGGGCTGCTCGAGCGCCGCATCGGGCCGAAGCGAACCGTGCTGCTCACCCTCGCGTGGTGGGTGGTCGGGGGCCTCGGCATCCTCTCGCTGCGCCCGCTGTCGTCGCTGCTCGGCCTCGATCCGCAGCACGTCTTTCTCGTGATCGGCGTGATCGCCGGGTCCGGCCTCGGCGCGACGCAGAGCTCGAGCCGCGCGGTGGTCGGGATGCTCTCGCCGCCGGATCGGACGTCCCAGATGTTCGGCTTCTGGGGGCTCTTCTCGCGGGTCGCCGGCATCCTGGGGATGAGCTACGGCTTCGCGTCGGACGCCCTCGGATCGCGGCAGCTCGCGATCGTCGTCATCCTCGCGTTTTTCATCGTCGGCGGCTGGCTGCTCTCGGCGATCGATCTCGACGGCGCCGTCGAAGAACAGGCCGCCCGCCGCCGCGCGCTCAACGATCGGTGACCGCCGTCATCGACCGCACCTCGCACGGCCCCGGCGCGTGCGTCCACGCGGTCCACACCCGGTGCCCGCGCCTGGTGTGACGGGCGTAGACACGCACCAGCTGCCGCAGCCACAGCCCGGCGCGGGTGCCGGCCTCGACGGACGCTGCGGTGTCGTCGTCGGGGCCGACGAGCCACAACGTGCCGCCGTCGGCGAGGGCGCTCGCCCCCGCACGCACGAAGTCGACGACGTCGCCGTGGTGGGCGTGTGTCGCCTCGCGGGTGGTCTGGTGCCGCGACGGCCGGCCGGCCCCGGGCGCAAACCACGGCGGATTGGCGACGATCAGGTCCGCGGCGGGCAGCTCGGCCGCGCGCAGGTCCGCTTCGACGACCTCGACCGGGATCGGCGCGGACCGGGTGGCGTTGGCGCGCGCCCATGCGGCCATGTCGGGGTTGCGCTCGACGAGCGTGACGCGCTCGGGCGGCGCCGCGAGGCGCCCGGCGGCGACGAGGCCGAGCACCCCGCAGCCGGCGCCGAGATCGAGGACGTGGGTCGCCCGCGCCCCGTGCACGAGGTCGCCGAACACGAGGTTCTCGGGCCCGAACCGATACCCGCGCTTCGGCTGCAGCAGCGGCTCGGCCCGCCCGAACACCGGGGTCGCGACCGCCGGTCCGGGGGGCGACGTCAGAGCTTCGTCCCCAGCACGCGCTCGAGCTCACGCTTGAGCGGGACGTGGTTGCGCGACCGCTTGACGACGTCGCGGGCGAAGCGCCGCGGGCGGGTCGGCTTGCCGATGCGCTCGAAGAACGGCAGCGCGTTCTCGACCCGCGTGGCGAACGACACGCACTCGGTGCGCGACCGGGCGACGCTGCCCTCGAGCTTCATCGCCCGCTCGTAGAGCTTCGAGGCGACCTTCGCGTCGTGGTCGGCGAGAAAGTCCGCCATCAGCCACAGGTGCTCGAACGCGTACCGGCGCCCTTCGGCCGCTGCGAGGACGGCGTCGACATCCCGCTCGGCGATGAGGACGGCGACCCACGCGCCAGGGGCCATCTCGCGCAACGCGTCGCGGATGGCTTCGGCGCGCTCGGGCTGGTCTTCGAGGGTGTCGACCACCGCCTGCCACGCGAGCAGGTCCCCGTCGGCCTGGATGAGGGCGACGAGGGCTTCGACGACATCGCCGTCGTCTTCACGATCGAGGGCGGCGTCGAGCATGGCCTCGCGCACACCATGGGTGTCGGACGCCGCGATCACGGCCCGCTTCAGGGCGCTGCCGGCGGCCTCGGCGTCGCCGCGCAGGCGATGCAGCTCGGCGAAGGTGGTGAGGACCAGCGGGTCGCCGTTGGGGGCGTCCTCGAGGGCGTCGAGCGCGCCGTCGTGGTTGCCGGCCGTGGCGCGCAGCAGCGCAAGCAGGCGCGCGAGATCGCGGGTCCGGTGCGGGCTGCGGTTCACGCCCGTCGTGTCGATGGCCACGGGGCTGCGGAGCTGCATCAGCCGCATCGTGATGCGTCGATCGAGCTCGCGCTGCAGGCCTTCGGTGCCCCGGCTGACGAGGATTCGGGCGAGCACGTCCCGCGTGTCGACCTGGCACGCTTCGTAGGTCTGTACGACCTCGTCTGCCCACTCTCGGTCGACGTCCGGCAGGGCGCCGGCGATCTCGACCAGCGCGAGATCGGACACGAACCCGAGGACGCGGGGCGGGCTGTCGGGGCAGCGATCCGCCCACGCTTCTGCCAGCCGCAGCGCGAAGAGCGCCACCGACAGCACCGACTCGCCTTCGCCCGGCCACCCGGTGCGCGTGCGGTCGACGAACTGCCGAAAGAGCGCGTCGACGTCGCGGCCGAAGGTGCGGGTGTCCCCGAGGCGTCGTTCGATGCGCGAGAGCAGGTCGTGGAGGCTGAGGCCGGACGCTGCGGCGGAGCCGAGATCGGTCGTCGATCGGGTCACGGTGCAGGTTCGGGGTCCGAGGACGGCTGCGACGTGGGCTGGGACGTCGGCTGCGAGGTCGGCTGAGACGCCGGCTCGGCGGGGGCCGCGTCTTCGTCGTCCGCTTCGCCCTCATCGCTCTCGTCGGTGTCGTCCGCGCCCCCCCGTTCGGGGTTCGCCGGCGGGAAGTCGGTCACCGACCGGGCCCCCGGTTCGATGGGGGTCGAGCGCCAGCCGGGGCCACTGCAGGCCGCGAATGCGGCGCAGAAGACGGCGAGCGCCAGGAGGCGAGACAGGGGCGAGGTTCGGGACGGGACGGGCATCGGGACTCCACGCGCGTCAGACGTGGGGATCCTGGCACGGATCGCGGGGCGCGAGCAACCGCCCGGGTCGGATTGAACGGGGCACGGCGGTGTGCTACCTCGACTGCGCCCTGCTCGCCGGAGGTCTTCGAGATGTCGCTGCGCTCCACGTCGATCGTCTCGGTGTCCCAGTTCGACCGCCCCGATCTGGAGCGCCTGTTCGCGCTCGCCGATCGCTGTGCTCCGGTCGCCCGCGGCGAACGCGCCTCGCGGGCGCTCGACGGACGCCTGCTCGCCAACCTGTTCTTCGAGCCGTCCACCCGGACGCGCCTGTCGTTCGGCAGCGCGTTTCGCCGGCTCGGCGGGTCCGTCGAGACGACCGTCGGCATGCAGTTCAGCTCGATGGCGAAGGGCGAGACCCTGGAGGACACGATCCGCGTCATCGACGGCTACGCCGACGTGCTGGTGCTGCGCCACCCGGACGTCGGCGCCGCCCGCCGCGCGGCATCGGTCGCGCGTCACCCGGTCATCAACGCTGGCGACGGTCCGGGCGAGCACCCCACGCAGGCGCTGCTCGACGCGTTCACCCTTCGCAACGAGTGCGGCCGCATCGATGGCCTGCGCATCGCCCTCGTCGGCGACCTGCGGTACGGCCGCACGGTGCATTCGCTCGCGCGCCTGCTCACCCGGTTCGATGACGTCGAGCTCGTGTTCGTCTCGCCGCCGCAGCTCGCGATGCCGAAGTCGGTCACCGACGTGCTCGACGCCCGCGGCCTGCGCTGGTCCACCGCCGACTCGCTCGTCGACGCCCTGCGCACCGCCGACGTGGCGTACGTGACCCGCCTGCAGGCCGAGCGCTTCGACGACCCGGCGCAGGCGGCGCGCTTCATCGGCAGCTACGTCGTCAACCGCGCGCTGCTCGAGGAAGCCGGTCGCACCGACATCACCCTGCTGCATCCCCTGCCCCGCCTGCACGACCTGTCGACCGACGTCGACGACCTGCCGGGCGCGGCGTTCTTTCGGCAGGCCCACAACGGCGTGCCGATTCGCATGGCGCTGTTCTGCGAGATCTTCGGGGTGGAGCCCTGACCCGGTCCCCCGCGAGCGACGCCGCCTCGGCGCCCGACCTCTTCGACAGCCGGTTGATCGTCAACACCGGCAAGGGAGGCGTGGGCAAGACGTCCGTCTCGGCGGCGATGGCGCACGCCCTCGCGTCCCGCGGTCGGCGCGTCCTGCTGATGCAGCTCAACGCCCGTGACCGGATCGGCGCGTGGTGGGGCACCGACCCGATCGGGCCCGAGATTCGCTCGCTGGCGCCGAACATCGACGCGGTGAACACGACCCCCGCTGAGGCGATGCGCGAATACGCGCTGATGATCCTGCGGGTGAAGGCGCTGTACCGCGCCGTGTTCGAGAACCGCCTCGTCGAGAAGTTCCTGCGTGTCGTGCCCGGGCTGCCCGAGCTCGTCATGCTCGGCAAGGCGTGCTTTCACGTGTTCGAGGAGTCGAGCCCCGGCGTGTCGCGGTACGACGCCGTCATCGTCGACGCCCCCGCCACCGGCCACGGGATGTTTCTGCTGCAGATTCCCGGCGTCATCACCCGGGCGATCGGCAGCGGGCACATGGCCGACGAGTCGAGGCGGATGCTGGAGCTGCTGCGCGACCCGGCTCGCACCTCGGTCAACGTCGTCACGCACGGCGAAGAGATGCCGATCAACGAGACGATCGAGCTGGTTGCCCGGCTGCGGGACGAGCTCGACGTGCGCGTCGGCTACGTGATCGCCAACGCGCTCGTCTCGCCGGCGTTCACCGACGACGAGCTGCGCGACGTGCGGGACCTGCGCTCCGTGGCGCGCGGCGACGAGGATCTCGCGGCGTTGCTCGATGCGGCGACCTTTCGTGCGTCGCGGTGCGCCGAGCAGCGCGCGCAGATCGACCGGGCGCGCCGCGCGCTCGGGCTGCCGGTCGTCGAGGTGCCGTTCTACTTCGACCCGACCTTCGACCGGTCGGTCATCGAGCGCATGGGCGCCCACGTGATCATGGACGTCGAGCGCGCCAACCGGGAGGCGCCATGACGACGTCCCCCATCGATCAGGTCCTCGCGACCAGCCGCGTCGTCGTCTGCGTCGGATCCGGTGGCGTCGGCAAGACGACGACCTCGGCGCTCATCGCGATGCACGCGGCGTACCGCGGGCAGCGGGCGCTCGTCATGACGATCGACCCGGCCCGCCGGCTCGCGAACGCCCTCGGGCTCGACGCGCTGGACGACGAGGTGCAGCGCATCGATCTGCCGGACGCGTCGGGCGAGATGTGGGCGACGATGCTCGATATGAAGCAGGCGTTCGACGAGATCGTCGAGCGCTACGCCCCCGACGCGAAGACCCGCGACGCGATCTTCTCGAACCGTTTCTATCGGTACTTCTCGACGAGCCTCGCCGGCGCCCAGGAGCTCTCGGCGAGCGAGAAGCTCTACGAGGTCGTGGCCAGCGGCGAGTGGGATCTCGTCGTGCTCGACACGCCCCCGACGACGAACGCCCTCGACTTCCTCGATGCCCCGGTGCGTTTCTTCGAGGCGCTCGACAGCAAGGTGTTTCAGTGGGCGATCGACACGAGCCGGCGCGGCGGGCTGCTCAACATGGGCGCGCGCTTCGTGACGTCGACGCTCGGTCGGTTCACCGGGTCCGAGTTCTTCGAGGAGCTCGGTGAGTTCCTCGGCCACTTCTCGGCGTTGTTCGACGGGTTCCGCGACCGCACGCGAGCGACCTTCCGCCTCTTCGCGGACGCCGGCACGCGCTTCGTCATCGTCACGAGCCCGGACCCGCTGACCGTCGACGAGGCGCTCTACTTTCGGCGGCGGCTCGACGAGCTCGATGTGCGGCTCGGTGGCGTCGTGGTGAACCGCGTCCGTCGCGCGTTCGCACACAACGCCTGGGTCGACGCCTCGCTCGACGCCCTCGCCGACCGGCTCGGCGCGCTCGATGGCGGCGACCGCATTGCCCGTGCGCTGCGGCTTCGGATCGCGCGCAAGCTGCTGTCCAACGCGCAGGAGTTCGACCGCCTCGCCGCGCGCGACGCCGGCGTGCTGCGCGACCTCGCCGGGCGGGTCGAGCCGGCGCCGGTGGTCGCCGTGCCGCTCTATGCCAGCGACGTGCACGACCTCGAAGCGCTCGAACAGATGCGCCGCGACCTGGCGTCGTCGACCGCTTGATCCGCAACGGGTCGGGAACGATGTTCGCCAGGAGGTGTCGGTACGGGTGTGCCCCCTCGTTCTGCTACGGAGCTCGCCGTGACGTCGACCGTTGCTCGTCCCCTCTTCGCCCCCGGTCTCGCCCTCCTCGCGACGTTCGCCGTCGCCTGCGGTGGTGCGCGTGTCGCGCCGGACGAGACGCCGGTCGCCGAGTACCACTTCGAGCCGGTGCTCGTGTCGGCGACGTTCGAGGACGACGGCTCGATCACCACGACGTCGCGCGAGCTGCCCGAGATCTTCGCCGAGGCGAACGACTACCTTCGGGCGGACGACTACAGCCACGCCATCGAGCTGTACCGCACGGTGCTCGACCAGTTCCCCGAAGAGGACGACTACATCCGCGTGACCCACTACAACATCGGGCTCGCGTGGGAGGGGCTCGGTGAGTGGGACCAGGCGGCGTACCACTACGCGACCGTGCTGGACCGGTGGGTGGCGAGCGAGGACGCGACCTGGTCGTACTTTCGGCTGGCCGAGTGTCGTGCGCATCTCGGGCAGTGGGACGAGGTCCCCACGCTGATGCAGCGGGCGCGGGACCGCGTCGGGCTCGCCCACATCGACCACCTGGAGACCTGGCTCCGCGAGGCGAACGCCCTGCTCGAGCTGCGCCGGTACCCCGAGGCCGAGGCGCACTATGCCGAGGTGCTGGCGATGAACGATCGCGCAGCCCGGGCGTGGGATCCGGAGACCTCGGACCCGGACGCCGAGCCGCTGCCCGAGGGGCACGCGATCATCGCGCACGCCCACTTCGGCCGCGGCCGTGTGTACCACGAGCTGCTGCTCGAGATTCGTCTCGTGCTGCCCGAAGAGCAGATGATCGAGGACCTCGTCGACAAGGGCCAGCTGCTCGAGCAGGCGCAGGAGGCGTACCTCGACGCGGTGCGCACCGGGCATCGGTACTGGGCGCCGGCGGCTGGCTACATGACCGGGCAGATGTACGAGGACATGCACTTCGACGTGCTCGCCGCCGAGGTGCCCGACCGGTTCAACGAGCTCGAGGTCGAGGTGTACTTCGAGATGCTGCGCGAGCAGACGCGCAACGCCCTCGAGCAGGCTGTGGACATCTACGAGAGCAACCTCGCGATGGCGTACCGGCTCGGGTCGGACAACCTGTGGGTCGAAGAGACGCTGCAGTCCATCCGCCGGGTGCAGGCCTACCTCTTCGAGCAGGAGGGCTGGGCCGAAGAGGAGCGCCTCATCCTCGAGGGTCGACACCCCCGGTCCGCCGGGTTCGCCGACGACATGGTGTTCCGCAGCGAGCTCGAGCGTCGGGGGCAGCGGGCCGCCATGCCGACGCTCTGACGTCCGTCGCGGCGTGGGCGATCCGCACGCGGTGAATCGTCGCGGGGGGTTCTATCCGTCGATCGGGTCTGGTACGTCCGTCGGGTCTCTCGCTCGGATGTGCCATGCGCGTCATCGTCGCACTCGCTGCTCTGGTCCTGTCCGTCCTCGTCTCGGTGTCCGCCTGGGCGGGCACGGTGCGGTACGAGGTGGCGCCCGGCGACACGCTGCTGGGGATCGCGAACGACTACGACGTGTCCGTTTCGGACATTCGCCGGTGGAACAACCTGTCCGGGGACTTCCTGTCCGTCGGGCAGGTGCTCGTGATCTACACGCAGTCCGCGGGTGAGCGGACGCGGCTGACGTACTCGGTGCGCAGCGGCGACACCGGGCTCGCCATCGCGCGCCGGCACGGCGTCTCGTCGTCGGACCTCGAGCGGTGGAACCGCGGCGTCGACATGAACCGCCTGCGCATCGGGCAGGAGCTCGCGATCTACGTCGACGCGACGTCCAGCTCGGGCAGCCGTGGGCGCCCGGACCGGGGCCGCCTCAGCGCCGCCGTGCAGCTCGAGCCGGGCACCGGGTACCGCGTCCGCGACCTCGACCGGGCGTACGGCACGAACCACACGGTCGCGTCGATCCGCAACGGCGTGGCGCGCGTCTCGGCGCGCTTCGTCGAGGTGCCCGAGATCGACGTCTTCGACCTCTCGTACGAGGGCGGCGGGCAGATGCGCGGCCACCGGTCGCACCAGAACGGGCTCGACGCCGACATCTCGTACTACCGGATCGGCGAAGACGACGGGCACAGCGAGTGGCGAGATACGACGGCCGACGAGCTCGACGTGCGCCTGCAGTGGTACCTGTTTCGCACGTGGATCGACCTCGGTGCCGTCGAATACATCTTCGTCGACTACGAGCTGCAGCAGCCGCTCTACGAGTACGCGAGAGCGCGCGGCGCAACCGAAGACCAGCTCGCCGAGTGGTTCCAGTACCCGCGCCGGGGCTCACGCGTGGGCATCATCCGGGACGAACCCGGGCACGATGACCACTTCCACATCCGGTTCCACGCGGTCGACGAGTGAGGCTTCGCCTGCGTCGTCCCCCCCTGGACCGGGTCGCGACGGGCGGGGCCGCGCCTACGACTCGTTGCGCTCCTTGCGCGCGAACTGGGCGGTGTCGCCGGTGATGAGCTGCACCTGCACGTCCTCGAGCGCCTGACGCCGCTGGGCCTTCGCCGCGCGGGTGTCGCGGTGCACCGCGAGCAGGCTGAGCCGCTCGTTCGCGCTGCGCAGCTGCGCGGCGACGGTGCGACCGATCACCTCCTGGAACTTGAAGGCGAACCGGGTGCCACTGCCGAAGAGCGTGTCGAAGTCGGACCGCTCGAGCAGCAGGCAGCGGGTGCCGCGGGTGGCAACGCAGGTCGCCGAGCGGGGCCCGGCGTCGATCAGCGAGACGTGACCGAACATCTGATCGCCGCGCAGGGTGGTGATCGTGCGCTGGCGCCCGTCCCGCATCTGCTTTCGCACTTCGACCTCACCGCGGACGATGAAGTAGCAGGTGTGCCCGGGCTCGCCTTCCTGGATGATGACGTCGCCCTCGGCGTAATCGCGCTTGCGCATGACCATGGCGAGCAGGTCGAGTTCCTTGTCGCTCAAGCCCTCGAAGACCGAGAGCTTGCGCAGCATGACGCTGTTGGCGAAGGCGCTCACGATGATCCCTCGTTCTGCCAGAATCGACCGACGAGCCGGCGAATGAACCCGCTGTCGTTGTTCGGGTCGCGCGGCGGCAGCGGCGCCTCGAGCTCTTTCGGGTCGAGTCGGTCGAAACGACCGGTCGTCACCGGCGGGGGCGCGGCGCCCATCAGCTCGGCTTCGATGCGCTGGTTCACCGCGCGCAGGCGTTCGCAGACCGTGCGGGTGAGCGAACGGATGACCTTGAACGCCGCGGGATTCAGCTCGCGGCGCAGGGTGTCGAACCGGGGCCCGGTGAGCACATATGCGCTGGTCTCTTCGACCGCGACGGCGGTCGCCGAGCGGGGCGCAGGGTCGATCAGCCCGAGCTCGCCGACCACGGATCCGGGACCCAGCCGAGCGACGACCTCGCGGCGCCCGGCGGCGGTCTCCAGCAGGATCTCGATCTTGCCGGACTCGATGAGCACGGCGCTGTGCCCGGGGTCGCCCTGCCGAAACAGGACCTCGCCGGGGGCCCACGTCTCCATCCCGCAGATGCGCAGGATGTCGTACGTTTCGGTGTCGGTCAGGCCTGCGAAGAGGGGCAGGTTGCGAAAGACGCGCACCGCAGCGAGTTGCGTGGAGTCAGCGCACACGGCAGGATCGGGACGTGGGTCGGTGGCGCACCGTGGTGCACCGTGCAGGTGTGGCGGTCTGCCACCGCGCCGATGCTAGCACCCGGATCCCGCTGATGCCACACGCCCGCGCCGCTGTTTCGTTCGCCGCGACGACCCTCGTGGTCGCCGTGTGCGCGGCGCTCGCGGCGCCCGCGTCGGGCCAGATGCGGTACACCTCGGACCCTCGGGCGTTGCCCGCGCCGCCCCCGCATCGGGTCGAGAACCTCGGTGAACGCTGGTTGCCCGGGTGGGCGCCGCACACGCTGCCGACGACCCTGCCCATCCCCGACGAGGGCGACATCGGGCTCGAGATCGCCGTCGAGGCGGGGGTCTGCTACGGCTTCGGCGCCTGGTCTGGCGACGTCGCCGACCTCGACATCCGCGTCCGCCGCGGCAACGAGGTGCTCGCGCAGAACGTGTCGAACGACGACAGCTATCCGATCGCGTCGTTCTGCGCCCGCGCGGATGGGCGAGTCCGCGTCGAGCTCTCGGCCCACACCACGGGGGGCACGGCGACGTGGATGTCCTGGGTCGACCGCAACAGCCTGGACGCGGCCGGCGAGCGCGACGAGATCGGCGACCGGCTGGACGCCGCAGCGGCCCGGACCGCGCCGCGGTGGTACCCCGTCGGCGCCCAGTGGCGTGAGCGCTTCAACGGGCCCGGCGAGCGGACGTTCGCGCTCGACGCTCCCGCAGGTGCGTGCTACGTCGTCGTCGCCGTCGGGGCGTCGAGCATTCACGATCTCGACCTGCGGCTGCGTGGGCCGGACCGCGTCCTCGACGAGGACCACGCCCTCGACGCCATCCCGGCGGTGATGACCTGTCTCGACCAGGGCACGCCGCTCGAGGTCGACGTTCTCGTCGTCGAAGGGGATGGCCTCGTCGGCGCCCGCGTCCTGCGAACGACCCCCTGAGTCCTGCCATGCTCTGCCTGCACTCCGACACGGATCCCGCGTTCGTCGAGCGGTTCGAGGCCGACGTCGAAGAGATGCTGCTCGACCACGCGCACTGCGAGAAGAAGGCGGCGTCCACGGCGCTGAACCTCATCTTTCGGTACCCCGACGAGCGAGAGCTCGTCGAGACGATGGCCGAGATCGTCGAAGAAGAGATCCAGCACTTTCAGCAGGTGCTCGAGATCATGCAGGCCCGCGGCTGGTCGTTTCGGCGGCAGCGCCCGTCGAAGTACGCGGGGCGGCTGGCGAAGCACGTCCGCGCCGGCGACGAGACGACGGAGTTCGTCGACCGCATGCTCATGGGCGCGCTGATCGAGGCCCGCAGCTGCGAGCGGTTCAAGCTGCTGGGCGACCGCCTCGCCGACGAAGAGCTCGCGGCGTTCTATCGATCGCTCTTCGCGTCCGAGGCGCGGCATTACACGACGTACGTGCGGCTCGCGTCGCTGAAGCAGCCGGCCGACGTGGTGAAGGCGCGCCTCGCCGAGATGGCGACCGAAGAAGCCGCGATCGTCGCGCTCGGGGAGCCGGCCCCGCGTCTGCACGCGTGACCGCGCCGGCGCTCGGACAGGTCTTCACTCCCGCGCGGCTCGCCGACGCCCTCTGGGCCCACGCCATCGCCGCGCTGCCCGCCGGTGACGGACCGCTGCGCGTCGTCGAGCCGGCCGCCGGTGACGGCGCGCTCGTGCGGGCCGGGCGCCACGCCCTCGCGGCGCTCGAGCGCCCGGTGGACGGTGTCGCGGTCGAGCTCGACCCCACGTGGCTGCCCGAACTGCGCGCCGCAGCGGGCCCGTGGACAGTGGTGCACGCGGACGCCCTGTCTCTCGTCGGCACATCGGCGCCGCCCACCGCGCTCGGCCAGGCCGCGGGGGCGATGGACCCGGACGCCGTGCGGTCCGTGGTGCCCTGGCTCGGTGCCCCCGGCGCGGTCGATCTCGTCGTGGCGAATCCGCCCTGGGTGCGCGAGACCGGGCACGCGGCGCTCTTTCGCGCGCTGCGGGCGTGGCAGGGCGGGCACCACGCCGATGCATGCCCTCGCAACGCGGACCTGAGCCACGTGTTCGTCGCCCAGATCCTGCGCTGGCTGAGGCCCGGGGGGGTCGCCGCGTTGCTGATGCCAGCGTACTGGATGGACACGGACGTCGGGGCCCACGTGCGCCGACGGCTGCTCGATGGGGGCGACGTCCGCGTGGCGTGGCGCGCCGGCGCTGCCACCTGGTTCGACGGCGCGTCGGTCGAGGCTTCGTTCGTCGTCTGGCAGAAGGCGTCGCGCCGTGTCCACGGCGCGAGCGTCGAGGGCCCGCGCGCCGAGACCGCAATTGCGGGTGCGGATCCGGCCCGGATCGAGCGCCGAGCGGTGCTGCCCGATGCGAGCGCGCCATGGACCCTGCGGGCGCCGGTGACCCCGCCGACCGAGCCGACCGTCCCGCTGGGCGATCACTGGCGCATCATCGAGGGCGTGTCGACGGGCGCGAACCGGCTTCGGGCGCGGGACGTGGATCGCATCGCCGGCGGCGTCGTAGGCGAAGGCATCCTCGTGCTGAGCGACGACGAGGTCGCCGCGCTGGGCCTCGGCGGGCACCCGAGCCTGCAGCGGCGGCACCCGGCGTCGCGGTCCGAGTGGATCGTGCGGGTTCGTGACGGCGACCTGCCTGCGCTGGACCGGGATCCGCCGGCCCCGCGCACGCCGCTCGAAGCGCACCTGGCCCGGTTCGCCCCGGTGCTGGCGCGTCGAGCCGAGATGCGGCGCAACCGGTCGCGCAGCTGGTACGCCGCTGCGTGGCCGCGCCCCGAGCTGGACGCGCCGGGGTGCGTCGTGACGGCGAAGTGGGCGCGCACGCCGCACTTCGAGGTGTTGCCGCGCGACACCGTCGCGATGACCGACCAGCGGGTGCTCGTGCCGAAGAGCCGCGCCGCTGCAGAGGCGGCCGACGAGCTCGTCGCGTGGCTCAACGGCGCCGAGCTCGCTGCGTGGTGGCAGGCGAACGCACGGCGCCGCGGGGCGATGATGGAGTTCTACGGGGCGATGCTGGCCGGCGTGCCGGTGCCCGCCCGCCTCGTCACGGCGACGGCTTGCAGTACCCGTTGAGGCAGTAGTCGCCGGGGGTCACGCAATCCACGTCGTTCGCGCACGACTCGGCACACACGCCGGACAGGCAGCGCTCGCCGAGGCCCGAGCACTCGTCGTCGGTGCGGCAGGGCGGCAGGCAGATGCCGACCTCGATCGTGTCGGCGAAGGCGTTCCAGTTGCAGACCGTCGACGCGTCCGGGCAATCGCCGGCGACGCCGCGGCGGCAGAGGGTGGCGCAGTAGTTCGCGGCGTCCACGCCGCTGCCGAAGGTGAGGCACGTCGACCGCTCGGCGCACATCGTGCCCGGCGTGTCGCACTCGCACGGGGCGAGGTCGGTGCCCCCGGCGTCGAGGCAGACCCCGAGCCGCTGGGCGGGCTCGGCTTCCTGGCAGAGACCCTGCTGGTTGGTGAGACGCCCGCACAGCTCGCCGGCGTCGCACTCGCCCGCGCCGTCCCAGAATCCGCAGAGGGGCTCGCAGGTGCCCGCGGTCGCGGTCGTGTCGGGGAGGTCGCAGAACGTGCCGGACTCGCAGCGGCGGGTGTCGTCGGCCGGGGTGCGCGGGCACGCCGAACCGTCGGGCAGGTCGCCGGCGAGCAGGCAGATGCCGGCGCTGTTGCCCATCTCGAGGCAGGTTCCGCCGTCGCACTCGGCGGCGCCGTTCTGCCAGCTGTCGCACTGCGACTCGAGGCACATCGTGAACAGCTCGGGGTCGGTGCCGACCTCCCAGCACACCGTTCCGGTGGGGCAGGTGTCGGGGACGAACGGGTTGGTGCACCGCGAGACGCAGGTCGGCGCATCGGCCTCGGCAAAGAGCACGCAGTAGAAGTCGTCGCTGTCCTCGCTCAGGCCCGCCTCGGCGGGCAGCTCGCAGGCCTGGCCGTGGCTCGTGCACTGGCCGGTCTCGACGCCACCGCCACCGCCGCCGGTGTCGGTCCCGCCGCCACCGCCGCCGGTGTCCGTGCCGCCGCCACCGCCGCCGGTGTCGATGCTCGGGACGTCCGCGCCGCCGCCGGCGTCGGTCGTGCCGCCGCCACCGCCGCCGGTGTCCGTGCCGCCGCCGCCGCCGCCGGCGTCGGCCGTGCCGCCGCCGCCGCCGCGTCCGCCGGTGCCGCCGCCGCGTCCGCCGGTGCCGCCGCTCGTCGAGGTCTCGCAGAAGCCGGACGCACCACAGACGGCGCCGGACGGGCAGTCGCTGTCCGACCCGCAGGGGATCAGCTGGGGGTCATCGGACGCACAGGCCGAGAAGACAAAAAGGGCAGCGGCGGACAGGCCGGTCGCGATCAGCGTCGAACGCATGACGGAGTCTCAACGAGCAGAGGACAAAGGGGTTACGACGCGCCAGGGTACTCCGTTCGGCAGGACGGGGCAACCCGCGGTGACGCAGTGCGTCGGATCCCGCGAGCCCCATTGCCGAGCCGGCCACCCTCTGGCACCGTCTGCGAGGCATACACCTGTACTCCACACGCGAATCGGATGGCGAGATCGATCGCCGAGGCTCCCGGACGCGAATGCTGAACAACCCCCAGGACATCCTCACCGAACGACAGCTCCAGCTGATCGAAGCCGGTATGAGGGTGCTCGACCGCGACGGCGGCGAGGGTCTGTCGATGCGCAAGCTCGCCGACGAGGCGGGCCTCTCGCCGATGGCGACGTACAAGCACTTCGAGAATCAGGAAGCCTTTCAGATCGAGCTGTGGATGTCGTGTATGTACACGTTCAACCGCGGCATGCTCGATGGCGTCGAGGCGCACCCGGATCGGCCGATCGAGGGCTTCATCGCCCTGTGTCGAGCGTTCATGGCGTACGCGTTTCGGTGGCCGCGTCGGTTCGAGTACGTGATGACGCATCCGCTGATCGAGCGGATCCGAGAGACGGACACCGAGAACCAGCGCCGCGCGCTGTGGGCGGTCGCCGTGCGGTCGCTGGAGCGCGCGCGAGACGCCGGTGAGATTCGAACGGATCAGACCGTCCCGGCGCTCACACTCTCGGTGCTCGCGCAGCTGCACGGCGCCAGCCACATGGTGCTGACCGGGCGCGCCATGCACCTGACCGGCATGGACGCCGACGCGGTGCTCGAGCTGACGTCCGAGATGATCCGGACGTCGATCACCGGCGTGCCGTCGCCCGTCGTGCCCACCGACTGAAGCAGCGCCGGGTCAGGCGTCCTGCTTCTCGGCGTCGTCCGCAGCGTCTTCGGTCGCTTCGTCGGTCGCGGCTTCCGGGGCTTCCTCGGCGACCGCTTCGGTCGCGTCGTCGGCAGCGGCCTCGTCCGCGGCTTCGACCGCTTTGTCGGCCGCCGCTTCGGTCGCTGCATCTGCAGGGGCCTCGGCTTCGGCCGCTTCGTTCGCTTCGTCGGCCGCCGCTTCTGCAGGAGCCTCGGCCTCGGCCTCGTCGTCGTCGCTTTCGACCCTGCCGGACTTCTTCAGAGCGAGCGCCATCGGGCTCATGCCGGCGTCGTCGTCCTCGAACGAGCGGGGCATGTCGGCCTGCTCCTTGAGGGTGATCGCCTTGATCGACAGATCGAGGCGCCGCCGAGCGCGGTCGGCCTGGATGGTCATCACCTGCACGGTCTGGCCGATGCGCAGCGCAGAGCGGACCGAGTCGACGCGGTCGACGGACAGCTCCGAGATGTGGATGCGGCCTTCGAGACCGGGCACGACCGTCAGCCACGCCGCGCGCTCGTCCATCCGGACGACCTCGGCTTCGAAGATCGTGCCTTCGGTGACGCGGTCCCCGGCTTCGTCCCACGGGTCGCCGGCGAGCTGCTTGATGCCCAGCCCGACGCGCTGGCGCTCGCGGTCGAACGAGAGAATGCGGACATCCTGTGCGTTGCCCACGGCGAAGTCGCCGGCGTCGGCGGGGGTATCGGGCCGACCTTCCCAGGTCAGGTCCGACACGTGGACGAGTCCCTCGATGCCCTCGGCGATGCGCACGAAGACACCGTAGTCCTCGACGCGGGTGATCTCGCCGCTGACGACCGACCCGACGGGGTGATCCGTCTCGAAGGTCGACCACGGGTTGTCCTCGGTCGCGCGCAGGCTGAGCGACACGCGACGGGTGCTCGGATCGACGCTCAGGACGACGACCTCGACCTCCTGGCCCTCGGCGAGGACTTCGGACGGGTGCGAGACGCGGGTGGTCCAGCTGAGCTCGGACACGTGGACGAGGCCTTCGACGCCGGGCTCGAGCTCGACGAACGCGCCGAACTCGACGAGGCGCTTCACCGTGCCGGTCACGCGCTGCCCCGTCTCGTAGTCCGAGATCTGGTCGGCGACGGCGCCGGCGAGCAGGTCCCGCCGGCTCAGCGAGATGCGGCCGCGTTCGATGTCGACGCTGCCCACCCGGACCTCGATCTGGTCGCCGGTCTGCAGGACCTCGGACGGATGCTGGACGTGGTGCAGCGCGATCTCGGACACGTGCAGCAGGCCGTCGACGCCGCCGACATCGACGAACGCGCCGAACGGACGCAGCGACACGACGGTGCCGGTCAGGGTCTCTTCGGTGTCGGCGAGCTTCGCGAGCTCGTCCATGCGCTGGCGGCGCTCGGCCTCCATGAGCGCCTTGCGGCTGACGACGAGCTCGCCGCGGCGGCGGTCGAACCGCGCCACGTTGAACGTCATCTTCGTGCCCGCGGTGTCGAACGCCTGCTCGAAGCGGATGCCCGACTCGCGCCCGGGGAGGAACGCGCGCAGCCCATCGACCTCGACCGCGAACCCGCCGCGGACGACGTATCGGATCGTGCCCTCGATCTGCGCGCCCTCGTCGGCGAGCTTCTGCATCGCGTCGTAGCGCTCGAGCAGCAGCCCGCGGCCGAGCGAGACGGTCCACGTGCCGTCGTCGTCGACCGACTCCAGCGCGACCCGCACGGTGTCGCCGGGGGACCAGGAGCCGCTCGCACCGGGGACGCGGGCGTCCTCGAGCGTGCAGACCGCGGCCACGTCACCGGGCAGGGTGAGCAGAATCCGGTCCCCTTCGAACGACGCGATGGTCGCCTCGCAGACCACGCCCGGCTGAAGCGGCGCGTCGTCGACGTCGGCTTCGATCGGCGCATCGAGTAGCGCGATCAGCTCGTCGTCCATCGGGGGCAGCAGCGCCTCGGGCGCCTCGGGCGTCGATTCGACCGTCTCGGTCGCGTCCATGCGGAGTCCTTCTTCGGCAGGGTCGTGCGATCGCGGATTGATACGGGGGGCGGTCGCGCCTGTCAATCGAAGGGTCTGCCGCGGATGCGGCCGCGCTGCGGTCCGCAGCGCCTACTCGGTCTGCTGCTGCACGTAGAGCATCTGCCCACCACGGACCATCATCGCGTCGACGGTCCCGAAGCGTACGAACGTGCCGTAGAGCCCGTCGCCATCGAGATCGCCAAAGGCCGACGCGGTGAACCGGGCCGAGTTGTCGACGCCGCTCGAGTCGTACTGGTAGGCGTAGAAATGCGGGTCGCTGATCGAGAACCCGAGCGCATCCCACGTCGGGTGGCCGTCCCAGACCCGTGTGATCACCCGGGTCGCCCCGAGGGTCGAGAGGTCGGGCGTCGGTGCCGTGGACACCGGGAAGGTGTGCTCGACGAGCTCACCACCGGAGTCCGCGTGGTCGGCCGAGAAGTAGCTCACCGCGCCGTTGTAGATCCGACGAAGCGACATCACCGCTTCGGTGGCCTTGGAGCGACGGATGTAGCGGCCGAACACGGGCATCGCCGCAGCGGCGAGCAGCGCGAGGATGGCCACGACCATCATCAGCTCGATCATGCTGAACCCGGCGGTGCGCCGGCGCATTGACGAACGCCATGTCGACAGAGAGCGCATGACAGGGGTGGGGACGTGTTGGAACGCGACCATCGTATCGAAGTCGTGTCGAATTGGGAACTTCTCGCGCGGCGTTCGGGTCGTGGAGGCGGCGCGCGGTAGCGGTTCGCGCCGACTCGGGCTTGTGTCGGCGGCCCGCCGTCGATTATCGTCCGCGCGCCCGCGCCGATTCGGCGCTTCGCTCTGTCCGAGGCCGACCGATGATGACCCCCGCTCGACTCCAGCTGCTTCAGCAGGCCGACGCCGCCCCCGGCTCGGACGGTTTCAAGCTGACCGGCCACGCTCGTGAAGGCGTTGGACTGTGCCGCGTCTGGCTGCGCCGGTCCAACCCGTGGGACCGCTACCTCGATCCCCGCCTCGACCGGGGCGCGTGGGACGTGCGGTTCTACGTGAAGCTCGACTCCGCATACGCGCTGGACACCGAGTTCACCGTGCGCGATCTCGACGGCGTCCTGGAGGACTGGGCGTTCGACGCGGATGCGTCGGTGCTCGCTGGCCTCTCGCCCAACGGCGACCCGATCCACGACACGACCCTCGCGTGGGCCCGCAAGGCGCTGGGGGCCGCCGGCGCCCCTGCGGTCGATGCCCCCGCCGAGGAGGTCGCCGAGGCCGAGCCGGTGGCGCCGACCGCGTCGGCCGCGCCGGCCGAGCCGGCTCCCGCCGCCGCCCCTGCGCCGGCCGAGGCTGCACCGGCC